>Ga0307513_10000662_pt1 | contig 49544 bp, 56 predicted proteins | sample 15_EM_MG_FD_202174 | JGI IMG/M metagenome (GOLD analysis project Ga0307513, IMG submission 202174) | Populus trichocarpa ectomycorrhiza microbial communities from riparian zone in the Pacific Northwest, United States - 15_EM | ecosystem: Host-associated > Plants > Roots > Unclassified | place... | reverse complement strand
CTGGCCTACAATAATGGAATTGTGCCAGGTTGTGCCATCAGCCAATCTCACTACACTCTGGCACATCGTTGTGCCGTGCCGGGCACATTGGCATGGCACAAGGCACTTCAAGTGCCAACAACGCTAGTTACGGATGCAACTACGGATTTATGTGGCATGTCGGGGCACTGGATTTTCAAGGGTTTGCTACCTAGCAAATTATCCACCTTTTTATCCATATACTGGGCATGGGCACAGATGCGATCGACGAATCTAGATTGGCTGGAGCCTTTCTTCCTGTTTTCAATTATTTTGGTTTGGGTTTGCTATTGAGAGCGATGTGCCTAGCTCCTCTTTGCTCTATGGTAGCCTATCGAGAGGGTGCGATTTTCGCAATTTACCGGATAAAATAAAAATGCACCTTTGTTTGATATAGCGGAATAAACGCATTCATTGTTGGTAGTTGGCCCCAGGATCAATACGCATCGACCCTGATTAATACCGGTAAACGCCATGATTTAACAGATAAGAAAGGCCTGGAGTTGTTTCTTTTCAGGACAGTGTCTCCAAGAATAGTAGTAAAACTAAAGGAACCATATGCGATCATACTGCGTAGTAAACATGGACTTCCGCACTACGGACACAGTTCTGCCAGCCAGGAAACTAGACGGCAAACTCGTGAGTAACACATCACAACCGAGGTCTAGACTGATTACCTGTGCCCGAGCGACCAAATTGATCCGGTCGCCGGGTTTCAAACACCGGACAAAATCTGCTCCCGTCCCAGCCCCTGTGTCTTCATTAACGGGGCCGGAATCAGGGCCGTGACGTTCCCAGACAACCCAATGTGTCTTCCAGTCCTGCCCAGCGTGTACATTTCTCTGCAGGTCCCAGGTGTTCTTTTGCTCAGACTTAGATGTTAAACTTCTATTGGCGTTTACCTCGCCCCCTCCGGTAGCGGTGATCCGCTTCCACCGAGAGTGGTGACAGTGGGAGGCGTCGTTCTCGGTCACTACCTCTGCATCCACGAGTGGTTCAAAGTCCGCTGGGATGATCGATTTTGGACGTTCCGCGCAAACCTCAAACCAAGAACAGGCGCCTCTATAGGTACCTATGGAACCCCAGATGTCAGTGAACTTCGCCCACCCCTGGAAAGTGTGAAATACCTCGACCATCATTGCTGGACCAACCCTGGTCTCTACTCACTGTTTGAAAAACGACCTTGCGAACCGGATACTGTCCGCGAGCCCGATAATCCCCTAGAGATAAGAGTAAGCAAAGGTTGAAAAGGGCTCAAGGACATTCCTTCTCTCATAATACAGAACATGTATCGATGACCGGTGGGGCTGGGGGTTCCCTACCAATGAGGCACCCGGTTGTAACACCTTCGATCGCTCCGTCCCCTGTCGCCGGCTCGGGCCTGAACTCGCCAGGTAGGGGCCTTGTGCGCAAGTACAACAGATATCCCAGATAACTGTTTTCACGGGTTGACCACGCAACTCTCTCCGAAGCATATTGTGCGGTCGTGCTTGCAAGGGCCCAATATTCGGCAAAATCAAGGATCGTATCTATCACTTCCAACGGAAGACCTCTCCTCTGCAGCAATATCTTCGTTTCCAGCACTTGAAGCGGAGTATAGCCGCGACCCAGCTCGAAAGGCCCATCTGGCTGAGGTTGCGACCGGCTGCTGTCGGCCAGGCTACTGTGCGAGCTAGTAGGCATGTTGAACGAGGTAGGGGGTACTGTGGAGGGAGAATTTGTGAAGGGAGAAAGGTTTAAACCGAGGACACACCTAATAACCCTTTTCATGATTGCGTAGGGATAAGGACAAGAGGGCAGAGGTGGAGGTGGAGGTGGTGCTGGCATAGTAGTGGGGGGTTGCATGGGACCTTTCAACAGACAATGATCGCAACGTGCGATTCTCGCATTGCGCAACATATGACGCGCATGGCACAGTGACAAGTGAGCCACCTATCCGATGTCTCACGGTTACCAGCAGTTTTTACCACCCAAAACACCCGTTCGAGTAGACTCCAGTTATCCCTAGTGCCAATCCGACCGATACGGGAGCTCAGTATACTGTGGGGGGCTTCTCGTGTAAGGTGGGGAGAGGGGCACTGTGCTTGAATAAGAGCTGTAGGACAATAGGTTTGAACGCATGGGGAAGACCTGCTCCATGCTCGTGATATGCAGATTGCGCCTCCCTGGTAGTAATCCACGACAAGGCCATCCACGCGTCCACTAGGAGCGCAACCCGGTCCACAGCTATTCCCCAAATAGTATGATACTCGAGCCCTGGCGTGTGTCCATAAAAATTGGAAAAAATAACTCGACAGAGATTTGTATGGGATCAGTAGAAACAGCATTCCCTACTCTACTTGTATTGCCATGCTCAGTGCTGCTGCCTCTCAGAGGGGGGCATTCGCTACAGGATCATTGCGAGAGAAACAGCGCCTATCAATCCCTAAGGGGTAGCACTAGGTCGGGTTTACCCATGATCTAGGGCATGTTATTATACAGGATCAAATATGGAAGCGAGATAGGCTCGGGGTTGCAGGACAGCGGTCACCCAACGAGGCTATTCGAACGGCGTAGTACGGTATAACCTTGTCGGAAAATGTGCCGCTTCGACAGGGATGTCGCGAGACTGACTGCCGTGCTCGAGTACCCGCCTGGCGAGCGAAGGTCCGCCGAAATCCACCATCTCGGCCAGCCCAGGGCTGGTTTAGTTTGACAAGTCAATAGAATCGCAAACACCAGTTAATGAGATCTAACACATCCAGTGTGCTGATCTTATACTATCCTGGGAAAATACAAACACTCCTCAGGAGCTTTCAACCCAGAATCCCTGGGTCACAGGGCTGATGTAGATGGTAGATTTCAATAGGTTTTACAGTGCCTGTATGATAATACCGGGATTTCTGTGAAATGGATTGGACATGCGTAGAGGCGCAAGGGAAGCGCATCAAAGTGCATGCAGGGCGATTTCTAATCAGTAGAGGCCAGATGAATTACTCATTATACGATTAATATAAAAAAACTGATGATAATGACAAAACAAAATTTGTACTTGTATTTACTCAAAATATCCAGAAAATTGAAAGGATTGAGCAAAAAATGTCAACTCCGGATGGATGTACAGCTTCTATCATATCAAATCACCAAAGCAAGTAAAGTTACTTTTAGCGGTAGGTCTCGTTTACTCCTGTAAGGTAATACTAAACCCATTCCTCGAAAACATGGTATCATAGATGGTATCCCAAGTAAATCGATGCAGTTATTAGGGCAAAGAGGCAGTTTACTAACTCCTAGATTGCACAATTGTCCTCTTTTATTACTGTCCGAGTCATATCGACCTTATAATAAAAGTTTAGCCTGTTCATTACTATTTGGTATTGAACAAAGAGTTGTGATAGGATGTGGTTAGTAACTTGGACGAGTGCTGTTGCTGGGCGTGCCAATGATAACTTTTGCCACAAAACAGTATTTAGCAATCGCTCCCACCGCAGTACTTCATCATGAATATTCATTGCTTAAGCTCATTGGCAAAACTATAAGCTAACCTTTGTAAGTCTTTTGATCTCATTAGAGTCTCTCAGATGATCGGGTCTGACGTTGAGATAAGTTAAATTGACGCTCTAACCATTCACCACCCGCCGGCAGTCTATCATGCCCTATTCAATCATTATTCGGGTTGAGGTCTAACTTTCGCTGAAGCGAAAAGAAGGGCTCAATTTTCTTCGTCGTCCAAACGGACTATCATAAATCTGTTACCCGACCGTCACATCACACTTGTTTGTTAAACATAAAGCATATATATACCGAGATTCACACAATCCGGCCCTCTTCCTATCTTCCCTCGACCACATCCTAGCAACAATCACCCCTCTACATCCTCCATCGACCCAGCCATATCCCCCTCCAAAATGTTTCGCCTTTTCAAAACCCCTACTTACTTTACCACCACCGCATTTCATCGTGGAAGCCACCATGTTGGTACCACCGCCAATCACTGCCGCAAGTTGTCAACCGCCCAGAGAAGCCTAATTTCAGTCTCCATGTCCAACCACTCTTCAGGCATCAGACTCCACGAGCTTGACGAGATGTGGACCACACACTTTCGCGCGCTTGAGGACCGCTGGTCCAAACGTCTTGCTGAGGCTGATTCCCTGTGCCTCAAACTCTCTCAAGCGCTTGAAAACCTAAGGTCTGAATGCCTCCACGGGCAGCAGAAGGAAAATGGATACCCGTCTTGCCTCGCTCGAAACCGACAGGTACGATCACCCCTGCTCCCCCTCTCCATCCGCTTTCTAACCTTTTAGCAGCACGCAGAGGAAAAGAGAGTAAGCATAGAGACATTAAAGGACATTTTGGTTATGCGCGCGGCCATAGGTATGGAAGAACTGTGTATGTGTGTCTATTGAGTAGTTACTAATGTCCCACTATAGCAAATGTTGTCAGCAGGGGTAAATTGGCGGGAAAGATCTGCCCAGCCGCTGGGACACAAGAAGCACTGGACGGGCTGGCAAAAAGGGAGGAATTCACCACTATCCTTGAAGCTGAAGCGGAAAAATGTGGACTCAGCGTTAAAAATATTATGGCTTCTTTCAACCGCCTCGACTCTCTGGTATCAAAACCCCTAGCTCTTGATGGCCTTAATATCACAGTTCCACACGAAGGCTTTACAGATGCGGAACGGGCTGCGCTCGTTACCCTCTTCACGCTTCAAGAGGATTGGTCAGATAACTTCTGGGGCAGGGAGATGTATGATGGTGGATATAACAGTTACGGGGACTATTCGGATTGATATTGCATGTGGAAGAAAAAAAATCTGGTGCTCCGACCAAATTTTGACTATATGCAATATAAGTTACAACCGTCACCACATCCCGGGCAAAGGGTGTAGTTGATTGTATTTACATTCTACTTTACACTTCTAGAGAACACATACTCCATCTACTAGCAGAAAACGCCATGAGAATATCGCGATTACCGAGTGATTGTACGTGATCGTCTAACAGAGTCCTCCTTAACAGGATTCACCCGTTTGTCATCCAGGGCCCTGGGGTGTAATTCAGCGCTTGATTTCATACTCAGCACATACCCACAACCGACGAGGATATATTATCTCGTAACCTACTAAGCTATGATACAAAAAGCAACGCTTATGCCAGAAGTATTACGGAAGGAACTTGAAAAAAAGTCAAAAAGCGAGGAATCAGAAAGGTGGAATTTTTTCTAGCCCCCGGAAACCACCGCGAGACCTTCGTATATCCTCCTCCTAACTTCCACAAAACTTGCCTTCCCATTCCTCCCCGCTCTCCTCAACATACCACCTCCCCCATCTTCAATGATAACGCTCCCGACCCCGCCCTTTCGCACGACAACAACCCCATCGATCAATAGCGTTCCCTCGCCGCGGAACTCCGCCGCCAATCCGTCGTCGAGTAGCACTCGCCGCAGATCCGCCAATCTGATATCGCCGACGTGAATGGGTTGAGCAACACTCCTAGTTGAGGCAGCCAATGCAGGTGGTAATACGTCGAGGACGAGAGCACTCTTCTGTTCGACCTGTGACCCGCCTTCTTTAGACTCTGCCTCCGGGCTCTTGGAGAGTTTAACCTTCTTGCCGTTGCGGCTCTCTTCCCTCCTATCCTGCGCCTCGGTCACACGACCGATTAAGTGCACGACTCCCAGTCCGCGCACATTCTGCCACTTGAGGTTTCGGACGAGGTTGTCGCTGAGCTTGATTGCCCAGGCGTTGGTATCCACACCAGCGTTGACCTTGTTGCCAATTTGAGGGAAGAAAACGTCAGTGTCCGTGCCACTTTCGCCTCGGCCAGATAGTGTCCCCCGCCCACTAAGAAGTTTCCGGCAGTCGTTGGCCAGGCTCTTAGTCTCCTGTTCTCTGCCCCCAACTAAGATTAACTTCCTCGGACTGATTAATGGAAGGAGCATTCGTAAAATCCGAGAATCATGTAATCCTGCGAAATCGATAAATGCTACCTTGAACCGCATTAGTAGAGCAATCTTTGTGGAAGTAATCTTGCTAGGCACAGTCAACATAGACTCTTCGTCTTCAGCCTCATCCTCCTCAACTTCGCCTTCCCCTGTTTCCTCCTGCTCCCCATCGTCCGGCTCGTAGCTGTCGTCCCCATCTGGCCTGTCTTTTGTTTTGCCTGTGCGCTGCTTTTTGCCCACGTCCCCAGTTTCCTTGCCTTTGCGAGCGCCTGTACCGCCCCTCTTGGCATCGTTCTCATCCCATTTTCTCTTTTTCCCCATAACCCGCTCCTCCTTAACGCCTGTCGCATCGAGGAGGTCCTCCTCAGCCTTTTCCTCAGCTCGCATATACTCGTCTGCTCTAACGACCTCGCCATACTCATCCACTCTCCTTCGCCGCATTACGAACGGAAACATCCTATTTCGCCCTTTAGCACCGCGCACGTCGTAATCATATACACCTTTCCCCCTAAGTAAGATGTTGATTCCAATATCCACCTTACCCGCACCATATCCAGATGGGGTTGTTCCACCGAGCATTACAGTTGCCGCGGAAATTTTCTTGCTATTGGCAGTAGTGAGAGCCTTCCCTTGCCTCTCAGAATCCGAATCGTCATCGGAGGAAGATGAGGCATCATCATCATCTGGTTCTGCACCAATGGAGGAGGGAAGGCCTGAATTAGAGAGAAGAGACTGGTGTTGTGAAGTCAGCGCTTGTTGTGCCGCAAGATGCCGGTTATACGCTTCAAGTTCCTGGCCTGCCAGTGGTGTCCGGTGAGAAATCTAAATCATTTGGATATCAGCGCTTGCTCCGTAACCAGATCGGGGAGGGATACCTCTAGTTCGGCCTGCTGCCCATCGAGAGATACTTCTTGCCAGCCAGTCGCTTTTGCTTCTCCGCCACTGCCTGTTTTTTCCTTCCATTGTTGCCATAAGCTTCCAGCCCACCCTAGTTTACCGTCCGACCTCTCTGTCAAAACAACCAAATTCTTCTGATCGCTGGCAAGCCTCATCAAAGCCTCACGACTGAAGCCCCACCCGAGACTAGAATCCGAAGCAATAATGACCTTCCCACGTTCATTGCCGTCGTTCAAAATCCTGTTAAGGTGTCCCTGTGTAGAAACTAGATTTAAATGCAGAAAGTCAAATGGACCAGCCTTATTTCCGTCGTTTCCTTTCCCTTCTGCATCGTCTCTTTGTCGGTTCCCTCTCCGGTCCCCACCCGCAATTGACTCAAATTCTCTAACCACCCCCTCGTCCATCCACTCCAGCATGCTGCCAACCACCTGACCCAATCGGCGAACCCTTCTTCCGGCAAGGAACAATCCAACTCCTTTGCCTTTCGCTCGTGAAGATAACTCCTGGTCTTTTCTCCAGGCGTGCTCGAGCAGATATACAAGCTCTAGCACTCGTCCAACAGAGTCTGTGGGGATCAGAACAGTGCCATTGTTCTCTAGCGCTGTCTTTTTTATAGCATCCAAGAGCATTTCATCCCTCTTTTTCCTCCCACCAGCCATGCTCACGACTTCTGAATTCCTTGCCGAGCAAATTAATGCCGTTGGCTTCCCCAAAGTTTCCAGAGAGACCCCACCGCCGGTCAGGAATCCCGCTCCTCGAAGACAGTTCTCGCGTGAGTGATTCCAATCCACAGCATAGACAATTGATTCCTGCGCCTGCTGTATCTTCCATATCGTGCCTCCTAGGCTATGTCCGGCCGAGTATGCAGTAATCGTAATGCTCCCCAACTTCCCGGAAACCCTCGCAACGGCTGAATGCAGAGGGGTAGGCTGCGAGTATTTCAGTGTAACAATCTTCGTACAATACGAGTCGATCTCGGCAGACGTCGGGGGTAGCTTCAACGCGTCGGGATGTAGTTCTCCCGTCTCGGCAGGTGGCAGGAAGGCTGGTGTACCAAAGCTGCTTGTGGGCACGGGAGGTGGGGTGGAGTCTAGCAGGCGGGTGGATGCTAATGGTGTAGACAAGTAGATGTCCTGTAATAATAGGCGGCCAAGATTGGATACCGGAAATGTGCTGTAGATAGGAATAGAGGAGAAGTTCGGGATGTGTTTGCACGCGTGCGCATAAGCTCCCATGTGAGCAAGGGTAGGGTGGGTGAGGAGTATGAGGTCGATTGTAGGAGTATGCCTGCAAACCGATATCCCTATATCAGCGCAATCCCACGCCGCAGAGAAACCCCAGATCCAAGATCGATCTTCTCTGGTACACTGAAGAGTTCAAACGCGACCGACTAACCTCTCTAGTTCCGCCAACATCCTCACATCGAAGCTCTCGTCCCAGCCAACATCGATTAAGACCTTGATTCCATTCTCGAGTTCGAGTAAAGATTGGCAAGCCTGAGAATCCGACTGAGCTCCCAGAAGGGGAGTAAAAAGAAACATTACTGAATTTATAATCGAGTAACCTTTGGAAGATCAGGCAGGTGCTTCTGTCATGCCGGGGAGTGTGTTCTTCGTTCTCGTGTCTGCGAGTCTGCGAGTCTGCGACAGGCATCCCAGCAGAGTCGTAGGAGTGTTACCCTGCCTCTGATTTTGAGCCTCCCCCGCCCCTGGCCTTGGCACCACAATTTTCCTTTACAAAGTTATGTCCACAGTCCTCTGCAATAACAAACTACTCCGTAATATAATACTTCCCCGACCACAACTTGCCACCAAAATGATCCGCACAGTGTACGTCGCTCAATATTATCTGTGAATTATTCAACGGAAGCTGATACTCCACAGAAAACCCCGGAATGCCCGCTCAAAGCGGGCCCTTGACGCCCGTGAGCCCAAACTTGTTGAAACCCAAAAGAACACACTTTTTCTCTCGGGGACAAGTACCAGCGACCTAACACGATCTGCAATGACCGACCTTGTACGCTCTCCACATCCTTCATTGGTTTCCAGGGTATACTAACTACGGTTCTCGCCCGCCCAGCACTCCCTCAAAAAGCCCAACGCAATAAAATTCACAAAAAAGAACAGCATCCACCCATTCGAAGACGCAGCACCTCTCGAATTCTTCTCCTCGAAAAACGACACCTCATTCCTAATCTTCGCATCGCACTCCAAGAAGCGCCCGCACAACCTAACCTTTGCCCGTACCTTTGATCACCGAATCCTAGACATGCTAGAACTCGGCATAGACGAGAGCACCTTCCGCCCGCTAGCATTTTTTAAAACCTCAAAGCCAGGAATTGGAATGAAACCGCTACTATCCTTCTCCGGGGCAATCTTCGATTCGATACCGAACTACCAGCTTTTCAAGAGTATATTCCTGGACTTCTTCCGCGGGGAGACGGTTAATTCTATTAATGTCGAGGGACTGCAATACATGATACACTTTTCCGCGCCCGAGTCCACGGAGCAGAACCCGACCCCCACCATTCATATGCGTGTGCACTTGATCAAGACTTTAAAGAGCGGGCAGAAGTTGCCGAGGGTCGAGGTTGAAGAGATGGGGCCTAGGATGGACTTCAAGATTAGAAGGGTGCAAGAGCCGGACGGAGCGATGATGAAGGAGGCGCTGAAGAAGCCTAGGGCTTTGGAGGTATATTCCTACCTCTGCCATTGCTGCGCACTCATGATGCTAATAACTCCCAGGCTCGATCCAAGAAGAACATCGAAACGGATATCATCGGTGACAAGATCGGTCGTATACACACCGGCAAGCAAGATTTCAGCAAGATGCAGTCGAGGAAGATGAAGGGATTGAAGCGAAGACCTACTGATGACGCAGACGAGGAAATGACGCTAGTTGACGAAGATGAAGATAATAGCGCGAAGAAGGCACGTCTTGCTTAATGTGTACACTATATAAATTTCTGTTATTACCAAAAAGTCTGTTTTGGGGCTTATGAGCACGAGCTATCATACTCTTTTGTTAGCCCGACGGGTGACTTCAGGTGATTGTGGCTTTTACGGCCCACTGCGCTTCACGAGATCATACTCGGTGGCTTTGAAGAGCCATGTTTCCAGCCTTTCTGCTCGTGCAGCCTGTGACACAGCAGGCCGATCTACAATTCTTATCGAATACCTTCATCCCATTCATTCGCCTCTAAAAATCTGCACAGCGCAACAGCGCCCCTATGAACAATGATTACAGGCTCCCACCTCAAATCGTGCAGCATGCGATTACCCGCAAAGAAAAAACCCAAACCTCTCAAAGCTGACAGTTATTTTGAGATACCCCCAACATAGCTAACTAGCTAGTATTGGAATGCCCCCTCATTCTTTCCCTCTTATTTCAATTACATCTACCCAAGCGTATACCGCCAATGCAAACCCTGTAATCATGTAATGCAAGTGCACTTGGCAAAGAAAAAAAGGAACAAAAACAGAGAGAATATCGAATACAACCGCCCAATTCCCCACAAAACACGAGTACGAATAAAAAAAAAAGCTCAACGGCTCTACTTGGCCACGAGTCTCGTAACTCCTCCGTCTGCCCACGAGTCTCACAACTCCTCCCAGCTCCTCCCCTTCGCTTTTGTTTCCCTAAATGACCCGCCCGCCCTATGGAATAAACCTCACACTCTGCATCGAGACGGGGGAGAGAGAGAGCAAAAAGAAGAAAAGAAAAGGAAAAAGAAAGCAAAGGCTCTCCCCCACTTACAGATCAAAAGGCCTCAAATGGCAGCTTCCCTGGCCACCGTATACCGAGCAAGGTGCGTATTCGTCATCATCGAGATAGCTCGAGTCCACGCCACCATAATAGTCATTGAAAAAGTCCGAGGTTCTGAAGGCGGGATCCTGCGTCTTTTGTCCGCCAGCCACAGATAGCAAGGAGTGCGCGGAGCAATCCTCCCTCAAAGCCGCAGTGGCCTGCCGAGCCTGCTCTTGCTGCATTTCGCCCATAATCTGGGACTGGATCATGCGAGCTTGCGTCTCCTGTTCCTCGCGCTGGCGGAGGAGCTGGCTGTGGGTTTCCAGCGCCTGGTTGTACATGTTGCTATCGATAATTCCATGGGCAAGAGCAATTTCCAGATCGTTTGTGGAGGTCTCTGAGCCTAGGTTTGAGCTCAAAAGGTACTGAATGTAGGACCGTTCCTGATCCACGGTTGAACTCGCGGCTGCTGACTCCTGAGGTTTATCCACAAGAGGTTTTCCAAAAGCGGTTGGTTGGATGTAATGCTGCGAGACGGAGAAATTGATGCCGGTTGGTGATGCAGCAGGGGGGGTTGGTAAGAGCACAGCTGGATTATCATCCAGAAGAGAAAGGTTGCGGGAGAACAGGTTTGCGAGCTCATCCCCGCCTGCCCATGTTTGGTCTGGCTTTGCAGGGGGGGTCGCGGGAACCAGGTTCGAGGTTGCAGCGCACTATGATTAGTGTGTCAGCAAATAAGCCTCCAAGACATTAAATTCGGGCTTTCGGAGGGTTGGTACTTGGGAACAGTAAGGGATTTCGTCATAGTCCATGTGAGGAAATTGGTCCACATTGTTGCAGTTCAAGCAGCGGACGGCGATGAATGTCAACATATTTCCCGGTTAATGGTCTGGTATTTTATGGGGTGGGTAGGCTTTAGATGTGTTATTATTCCTTCTGGGGGTCAAATGTAGGAAATTAGGACAAAAACTCTGGTGTTGCTTGTAACTTGAAGCGGACTGAGTATCTATTTCAAAGATCTAGACACAGGATAGTACATGAAAGCTAAGAAAGAAATAGAATACCAGAGTGAGAAAAAGCAAGTTTTGTATTTTTTTGCAAGAATAGACTTTTTTCGGGTAATGGCGGGGTAATCGGCGGGGTGAGAAAGTGGGCTTGATATGGGAGGTGAGCAGGTATGGTGGGGTTAGGATAGAGGGGGTGAGAGTTCCCTAGATTGCGGTAATTATATAGAAAATGACCGGCACCGGAAGTGGGAAAATGGAGGGTGAGCAGGAGCTGTGAGCGGAGGGGCGGGAAGAGCGGGGTCAAGCAGACGATGGCAAGCACTCAGAAGGTAATAGGATGGCGAAGAGTAGAGAGGTTTGGAAGGTGGAAGATGCGGAGGAGAGAAGGAGAGAGGGAGGGAAAGGAGGGTAGATATACTGTTGAGGCAAGACAGATAGACCCGCACAATAATAGAGGATGGGTGCGGTACACGAATCCTGGGCCGTTTCAAGGCGCGGGGTGTCTTTAATGTGCTCAATTTGAATCTCTCACCAACGGTAGAAACAAGGTTATACCCCACCGTCCCTCGAGACAAGCCACACTATCGAAATCTGATTCTGGGCCAATACGAGCATGACAGCAAAGGGCCAGCACTCGTCCTCCCTTGCATAATACCATCCAGTACTGCACAGTGAGGTTATCCTCATCGCGACCAACCTAAGGGAACATATGGGTAGGTGGAGCAGAATTAGTCCCCCCCAGCAGTACCAGTGCCGTACCAGTGCTCGAGTAGGCGGTGGAAGGGAGTGTCATGGGGAATTGATCGGCCATTCCCAAACGTGTGACCGGGAAACACACCGTCAAATGGATAAGCGTAGCAGCAGATGTGGCCCGGCATCCGCTGTGACTATATTTTGATGCGGATACAGTACAGCACAGTGAGGGTATTCAAAGGTGAAGAACAAGAAATTTTTTAACGTATCATACTTCACTGTTTCATGTAAGCTTGGCACAACTACGAGTGAAAAGAGCTATGATAATACTAAATTTACGGTGAAGCCTGTACTACAAGCACCAGCGCCTGATTTCCAAAGTATCCGGACACCTTGGCACAAATTCATATAGCTCTTGGCGCCAAGGTCTCTGGATATTCGAAGAAAAAAGCTCTTACCGTAAAAACTCGAATAATTGAAGCTCACGCTGCGACGTTGGGGCTGCCTTTGCTGGTATGATAGGTGAGGCTCTTTTTTCTTTTTTTTTCTGTCTTAAGCTCGGGCTGAGGGGGTGAGCTTTCGCTGTGTGCTCGTCCCCACCCAAGAGAGGGAATCATGGCCGTCTTGGAGCGAGGTTCAATTATTCGAGTTCCTACGGTATGATGCAACGGTTGATGGGTTAAACTCGCGGTAGGCGGCTATGTTAGTTCGTGTGTACTTGTAATATCGAGAAGAGACATACACAGTGTGTGTAGGAACAAGAATTAACATTTGATGTCTCTCTAGGTATTCGAGTCTGTACCGAGTATATTCTAACTTATACTGAAGTATATCATACGGTACTTCCCCTGCGTATCTGCGTTCCAGACAAAACCCCCGAACCATAGCCCCCGCCGCGAGTTTACCGTTGCCATGCTCTCTTGTCTAGAAGTGGTCACCGGAGGACAAAAGTGCATGAGTTTTCAGCAGTGCAACCGTAAAAAAAATATCCACATCCGAAATAGAGCACACAATGCATAGATCACCACCGCTATGCCTCCATGAGCATGAACCCCTTGCACACAGTCCCTGCATGCTCAAGCCAAGTCTCTCTTCGGACTCTCCATTTCTGTACTCGAGTATGTACTCGAGTAAAGAAAATAGGCTCTCATGTCAAAGTTCAGATTATAGTCCACTGCTTCCGGATCAGTTGACAGTGGTGGCAGGGTAACTTAAGCTGCTGTCTGCAGCAGAATTGCTTTGCCGTAGTCTACTAGACTTGCACCTATCATCACCATTCTGTGCTTTATCCACTGGCACCTAGAAAGTTAAGGCACTACAAGGTAACTTAGAGCAAGGCCTGCACACCCCTCTTGGTATTCTTTTCTTTGCCAAGTGCTGATATATTGTGTTCCTGGCATTGTGCTGGATTCTGGCCTTCACGGGTGTTGGGGTGATCTGTTTTGTTTTTTTGGCGATGGTTGCATTGCGGAAACACTCATACACTTTTGTCCTCTGGTGTGAACTGTTTGTCTCGGGGTGACCTGGCCTCAGCACTTGGCCAAAGTTCCCGTTGCCAACTCGCAGAATTCTTTTTCTGCGCGTTGTATCGAGATGACCCCTCCACATTTTCTGAAGGCAAATTTCTTGAGGAGAGTGAGTCACTCCCTCCGCTGTTTCTCTTCCCCATTTGCCCCGCATCTTGCCCCTCCACATCAATCTCTCCGACCTTTTCATTCGACCATATCCCAGCGACTCCCACAAATACTCATGAACACCGCTACCACTCCGATTAAAGGAGCTCCTCCTGCGCCTTCTATTGAGCTACTCAATCAGCAGCTCAACAACTTTGGAATCTCGGAACCTCTCACTCTGTTCCCCGATTCCAATCCTACCACAAATCCCGTCGACGTTTACCGATGCTACATTGCTCATGTTTTGGCTCCGATCACCGGGGTCGATCTCAATCTGGTTTATCCAGCGCTAGAGTGGACCCAGAGTCTGGACAAGGGAGATTTGATTCTTGCTGCCCCGAGGCTGAGGATTCCAGGGAGGAATTGTATCGAGCTCGCCAAGGAGTGGGCAGAGAAGGTACGCTAACAATGGGGTTTGAATCTGGATTGTGTTTGATCCGTCACTACTCCTCTCTCTCCTTCTATGGACCAACATGCTAACGCTTTTCTGGGTTTCCAGTTCCCCGAGAACCCTTATGTCCTCCTCCCTACAGCTTCTGGTTCTTTCCTTCGGTTCTACTTCAAGAAAGATGTGCTCTCAAAGCTCGTCCTTAGTTCAATCCTTAGCAGGAGGAGCGACTATGGCCCCATTGATACTGGGAAAGGCAAGCGTATTGTTGTTGAGTTCTCAAGCCCCAATATTGCCAAGCCATTCCATGCCGGGCATCTTAGGAGCACCATTATCGGGGGTTTCCTATCAAATCTCTACGAGAGCTGCGGTTGGGAGGTTATCAGAATGAACTACCTCGGAGATTGGGGGAAACAGTTTGGTATGAACCTCCCCTGGATATTTGTGCTCGGAGCTTGCGCGATGATGCGTGTTCTATCATAAATCCCCCCTACACTACTGTTCACTTGATTCTCATACTCCAACATGTATCTGTAGCAGCGCCGTTACTGGTGAAAATGTACCATGCAACCGAAGATCGCTGTGGATGGCACATTTCCACCAGTAACAACACTGCTACAGATACACGTTGGGATATGAGAATTAAGTGGACGGTAGTGTATTGCTGCTCAGGACTTGCTCAAACAGCTAACCTCTCATAGGAATCCTGGGTGTCGGTTACAAACGATTTGGTTCCGAGGAAAAGCTACTAGCTGACCCTATCAACCACCTCTTCGAGGTTTATGTAGCGATTAACAAGATTGTAGAGCAGGAGAAGGAAGTGGAAAAAGCCAAGGCGGCGGAGAAGGGGGAAAAGCAGGTTTGTCCCGGGTTTCGTGCTGTTTATTGGTTACTTTTAAGAGCGATGGGGTCTATAGGGGCTAAACGGCATAAACAACAGATTAGCAACGGGCCGACTGATCAGGAAGCTCTGGAGTTCTTCTTCGATATGGAGCACGGTGGGTTCCGTCACAAGCTATCACTGACCATAGCTAACTTTTTTTTTTTTGAAGGTTCTGAGGAATGCATAGCCATGTGGAAACGTTTTAGGGAGCTGAGCATTGAAAAGTACAAGGCGACTTACTCTCGACTCAACATTTCCTACGATGATTACTCTGGGGAATCCCAGGTCTCGGGAGAGAGCATGGAAAGAGCCGGAAAGATGATGAAAGAGATGGGTATTTCATCCGAGTCCGACGGGGCAATTGTAGTCGATTTCAAGCCACACGCCAAGAGGCTTGGAAAGGCGGTCGTCCAAAAGAAGGATGGCACAACCCTTTACCTTACTAGAGATATCGGCGCTGCTATGGAGCGCTACGAAAAGTACAAGTTCGACAAGATGATCTACGTTGTGGCTTGTCAACAAGACCTTCACCTTCAACAGTTGTTCATGATTTTGAAATTGATGAAACTTGATTGGGCTGATAGACTTACTCACGTTAATTTCGGTATGGTATTGGGCATGAGCTCCAGGAGGGGAACCGTCGTATTCTTGGATGACATTCTGGCGGATGCCAGGGATAAGATGCATGAAGTCATGAGGAAGAACGAAGAAAAGTACAAGCAAGTTGAAGATCCCGAAATGGTTGCTGATGTAGTTGGACGTACTGCCGTCATGGTCCAGGACATGTCCGGCAAGAGGTGGGTGGTTTAGAATCATCAAATCTGGGGGGAAACTACTAAATTAATACACGACAGGATCAATAACTACACCTTCGATATGGCGAGGATGACTTCCTTCGAGGGTGATACCGGTCCTTATCTCCAATATGCACATTCCCGCCTTTGTTCCATTCAACGCAAAGCAGGTATTCCTGTCGGGGAACTCATCAACGCCGACTTTTCTCTCCTTACAGAGGATCACGCGACCAATCTTATTAGGTGCCTTGCGCAGTATCCCGATGTTCTTCAAAACACCCTCAAGACCCTCGAGCCTACCACGGTAGTCACTTATCTTTTCAAGATGACCCACTTGCTAAGTTCGAGTTATGACGTTTTGAGGGTTGTTGGAGAGGAGCCCAAGCTGTCAGTTGCAAGGATGGCGTTATACGAAAGTGCGCGACAGGTTCTTAACAATGGAATGAGGCTACTTGGCCTTACTCCTGTTGAACGGTATATATTCCCCTGCGCTTCTATGTCCCGAGGCCCCTACTAATCAGGGCGGTGTAGTATGTAAATTCCGGAGGATTTTCGATATACACTTGGCTTGCCAAATACCGCACTTTCTCTTCTTTTTGCTAAATCCGCGGCTTGTTTGTATATCAAATACGGGAAATTTTATGGCATGTACCTTGGGGTATAGCCTAAAAAAAACCCCCCATAATAAAAGAAACATTAACCTTCTAAATAAAAATATAAAATGATACTAATTACCAAAGCCATGTATGCATATACTCGTAATTTTCTGACGTCTGCGAGCACAACCGGGTCCGCACACGCAGCTAAGAGGCTGCCCATCGGACCCAAACTCAAGTACCATTGAGGTATTGTTTGGTGAGAGGCCTTCAGGGAAGGGAACTCGCAGGTACTTGAATTTGGGTCAGTGTTTCCAATTTTATGCGTTATGATACTGCTGATATCATTGGGCCATCTCGCATATGCGTGCATATGCGAACCCGGTTGTGTTCGCAAGCGTCAGAAAATAACGAGTACGGCACCGTAAAATTTCGAAAATAACGAACACACCCGGGCCGGAGGTGCATGAAAGGAAGAGAATCTAAGTGGTAGATCTGAACAACTCATGGGCAACCACGTTGCACAAGACAAGAGAAGACACAAGGGATATCTGGTATTTGAGAAGAGCTAACCTGAGAGCAAAGAATATTTGAAGAGTGAAACCATACCTTTTGAAATATGATAAATAGTGGATTATTGCGATGCCTTTGTCAATACTACAGAACTCGAACAGTAAACAGCGCTGCCGCCCGGGGCCCAAATCCCAGCCAGTTGCCACCAAAACATGAGTATACCGTTCAAAAGCTGTCAAAACAGAAGCTCGCCACTCCTTCAGGTTACCTTTGCATCACTCTCTTTTCCTTCTGTTTTCTGTTCTTCCTTCCCTGCAAACACCACAGTTATAAGTGATAGTAATAAAAGAACAATTCTCACTAAGCTTCCCAACTTCACCTTTCCGCCATCTTTGACAACTCCTACTTTGTTCCCCCCACCCATTGAAAAAAAAACTCAACATTGCCTACAGGCCCTTTCTTCATAGTTCTTTATTATCCTAACTCCTAAAAGTATTATTTTTTCCTTTTGGTTCCTTCTCCCTATTATTATTTTATTTTCCTAGTTTTCTCTGCCTACTTTTCCCCCCCCCATTCTGGTTTGGACCAGCTGCCCTACTGCCCTGCCCCTCTATCAATCGCTTCTTGTCTGGTCCCATTTGGTTTAGTGTTGGAATATGCGGATATCATACTGTATTCATGCTAGTATCGTGGAGTTCACGATGCTTGGCAGGCGAGCTAGTGAACTAGCGTTGAGAGGTCTGTGGGATTCTGGATATGGACAGCTACAATAGGGGTACTCGGGTATATAGCAACGCCCCCGAGCACCATAGTTAATTAAGTAATTCTTCTATCGCATTTTCCTCTTTTACTTGTCGATATCTCTCTTAGGATTTCAACATTTAGGAAGATATATCTCCCGAGTGATTATTTGTGAAGACCGAGCAGATGACCCCCCCCCCGTCCATACTGGGAAAAAGAAAGCTTTTGGACAATTTCGCGTTAAACTATGTCGAGAAGGCACATCCATCCAATCGACTATAAATAAATTCCATCATTGGGCCATAAATGCCTCAGTGAATTCTCGTCGTCTGCCCTAACTAAGTACGTGATTCTCGATTTCCACACTTCATAGTCCAAAATCCTATCCAGTTCTATCCCGCGCCAACCCAACCCAATTTTTATATATCTCTAAGCTTCTCTCATTCCCTCCATCTCCACATCCCCCTGCCCTCCCTCCTCCCCCTCTTCCGGGGCATCCTCCAAGAAAAGTCCCCAATCTAAGACTTCGAACTCGCGTAACACGCCCTCCATAACCGCCATACCCAGCCTCAACATCGGACTCTTCTCCCCACCTCCGCCTATAGTCCCTGCCCGCGGAGACACAAGGTACTTCTCCGCCTGGACCAACTCCGAGGTATTAAACGGGACGTTGACGGTGATTATTATGTCAGTCGTTTGCTGCGGCAGTCGTACCAGCGTCATCAATATCCCAATAAAGTATTCGGGGTTTTCGCTGGGCCGGGAAGAGGTCGTCCCGGTTATCATGTAGGCCGGCTTGTCCGCCCTAGGTGCATACGAATGATTTTTTCTCAGTTCTCATTATGGGACGGAGGTTTAGAATTAGGGTGGGGGTGGGTACATTTTTGGAAGAGTTATGGTCTCTTTGGGCATCGCGGCAAAGGAGCGACCTTGGTCGTCGGCGACGTCCTGAAAGTGTATGTCTAGGGCCTCTAGATCGCCAGGGGCTTGCACCAGTTGGTTCAAGTCGATTACCACGCTTATGTCCATTCCTTCCTCCATAGAGACGTAGACTTCCTGGGTATCTGGGATCTGACGAAAATCGCTATTTTTATTCACTCACTCGTATTAGAAATGGCCCAACACAACAGCATTGGGAGACGTTTTTTTGGGGGGGAAGGGTAGTTACGCTGCATCTCTGAAGCCTTGCGGTACAGCAGCTCTAATCGCGCCGCCAAATAGCCCAACAGGCATGAAGGATGGAGAAGACATTGCCCTTCGGAATGTTCCCTTGTTTGCTTGTTTGTTAGTTTATTTGTCGTGGTTCGTTCCTTCTTGGGGAGTGAATATCGTGAGTGACGGAAGCAACGCTGGTCTCAAGAATGGACTGGTACTAACAGCGCATGCTTTCCCGCGGGTTTTTATACACAGTGTATGACTGGGCCTACCCCTCAGAATTTGTAATATCGGTCGGTACCTTACCCTCTGAGTCTATGAGGGTTCCTGCATCTCTAACATCTGAGCCATAGCTTTACCCCTCTGACTCACGCAAGCATCCCACACACACCACAGTGCGGCTCAAGGTGGGGTATCACGTGACGGCGTGATTTGCAATTTCAACTTCTGAGACAGCAGATCCAGCAGGCAATTACGAGTTTCATAGCAACCAACTATTAGATTTCGACAGCTGAACAGTGGACAACGGACGACCAAACGACGATAGGGACGAAGACAAGACGGCGGCTATGAAACCAAACCCCGAGAGTCAAGGCCGCACAAAAGATACGAGTAGATCACCAACACGCATCTTAGAGAGGGTAACTTCTTCTTCTCATCCAACTGCTCGCTCACGCTCACGACGCTCAACTAACTACAAAACTAACGGTAGACACAGGAGCAGATATAGAGACAACAAAGGTCCCACTCTCTCCTATCCTTCTATCAATCGCGACATAGGTCTTCCACACATGTCCCCCCTTTCCCTTCCGCAAACTATCATGCTAACAAAGGAAAGACAAACATCACAGCAACCTTCTGCAGTATCAGAGGCTTCCAGCGCTAGCAAGCTCTCATCAACACCAAAATGAGCTCGGCAGAAATCGACCCGACTCCCAAGCTCCTCATCAAACAGGGCGCTGAAGCACTAATCTACCGCACAACCTACCTCCTCCCACAGATCCCTGCCCTGCTAAAACACCGCCCGTCGAAGCGATACAGACACCCAACCCTCGATGCGCGCCTCACAAAACACCGCTGCCTCTCCGAATCCCGCCTCTTGATCCGTGCCCGCTCCCTCGGGATCCCGGTTCCGGCGGTGTACTTTGTTGACGAGAGTCGCGGGGAGATATTCATGGAGTGGATTTCCGGGAGTTCCGTCCGGGAACTACTAGACGGGGCCCTTGCCCAGGAAGGTGGAGAAGCAGTGGTTGACCGGATGATTGTTAAGGTTGGTACGGCGGTGGGGGCGCTGCATGCGGCCGATATTGTGCATGGGGATTTGACGACTAGTAATATTATGGTTCGGAATGGTGAGGGGGAAGAGGTTCTGGGATTTGGGGAGAGGGAAGTTGTGTTGATTGATTTTGGGCTTGGAGCTGTGTCTACGCAGGATGAGGACAAGGCTGTCGACTTGTATGTTCTCGAAAGGGCATTCACTAGTACGCACCCGAAGGCGGAGAAGTTGTTTCAGGATGTCCTCAAGTCCTACGAACAGAGCTACAAAGGGGCAAAGGTAGTCTTGCGGAGATTACAAGATGTCAGGATGAGAGGGAGAAAGAGGAGTATGATCGGATGACATTCTAAATGTAACCACAAACTACAGAAATCTCGGTCTCACTACCGCTCCTAACATGATCCATGCTATAGAAATGTGATATTCTAAGGATTTTGGTTACCGGTTTTTATTACGCCTCTGGCTACCCAACCTCGCTATTTAGTCTTCGTCCCAGTTAGGGTTTGGCCCAGGGGGCTTCGGCCCACCAGCTTGCCTGGCAACAATGATCTGGTCTACTGCGAGGACTGTTCGGGCAGCCTCAGTTGCTAATTTGATGGCCGAGCCCTTGGCCACGAAGAGATCAAGGATACCACGTTCTTTAGCATCAAGAATCCCGGTGCCCTTCTCATCCTTTGGTGCACAGTTAGTACATAAGCTACTAGCATCAGCACATTTATGAAGCCTACCTCAAGGTCCACGCCAGCGGTCCAAGGATCCCTCTTGTGATGGGCAGCGTAGAGTTTACTCAAGACCTCAGTAGCATCAAGGCCAGCGCTCTCCGCTAGCGTACGAGGAATAACCTCAAACGCCTCACCATACTTCCTAATAGCATGCTGGAGGAGGCCGGGTGTCTTTTCTCCATAAGCAACTATCCTCTCAATCAACTGCATCTCTGTGGCCCCCGCGCCAGGGACAAGCCGAGGGTCTCGGGAGATGGCCTTCACAGCATTGACACCATCATCCACAGCTCTTTCAACATCATCAAGGTGATTCTGAGTAGCACCTCGGATAACAATTGTAGCAGTCCGAGTTGTCTCATTTTCTATTCCCGCGTTAGTAATTGCACACAGTTGAACATGTAGACCTTCGCACCTTGGCGGAAAACTGTTACTCGATCGCCACCAATCTCTTCAGTCTCTACAACATCAACCGTTCCCATCTCATCTGGCATGGGAGCACCCAACCGAGCCAACGGAGTGGCGCCTACAACCCGACACAACCGTCTAAGCTCAAACTTGCTAAGAATCTTGATGACCAAGATACTATAACGGCTGAGATAATGCATAGCCAATTCCCCGACTGTTGATCCGGCAACTACCACCCTGATTCCTGAATCGTGGATTTCCTTAATAATAGTCTCCAACTGTGATTCCTCCCCTTTGGTGAAATCCAACATTTCTTTTGCATTGTGGAGTAGTACGGTCCCCTTGGTCTCCGTCTGAGAAATATCGATAGGGCAGGAGAATATGGCAACCTTAGCTTTCAGAGCCTTCTTGATTGTACCTTCTGGCTCCCGAGGGAAAACCATCCCCTTCACGACACGGCTCTCAGGAAGTGATGAGCCCATAATCTTGACCACCCGGATGTTATCGACATTGAAATTGATCGGGTTTTTAGGCAGAACGGCGAGAACAGCTTGAGCAACCAGGGGGGCGAGCAGATCCTCATTTCCATATTGTTTTGACGCGATGACAGTCCTGATAGCCTTGGTGAGCTCGGCCTCCGATTTGATATCCGCAATCTTATCAATCACAAGTTCTGAGGAGAAGGTATTTTTGTCAGTAAGTTACGCGAAGGCTCGCAAGCTCGGAGAAAGCTGACCTTCTAAAGTCTTCAAAGCAAAGTCTTGGGCCTTCTCATATCCATTAACTATCTCCGATGGATGCAATCCAATTCTGATTAATCCTTCCGCCATCTTCATGAACTCCCCAGCAAGAACAATGACCAAATTCGTAGCATCACCCATCTACCGACCCAATCAGCCCCAGACCCCACAAAAAAAATAAACAATGCTTCATACCTCGGCCTCTTGCTGCTGACTTGCCATAACAACCAGCTTAGCGGCAGGGTGCACAACTTCCAACTCCCGTAGAATCGTCGCGGCATCAGACGTAAGAATCATTTTCTGCAGATGGTTGATGACAATCTTGTTCCGGCCATAGGGTCCGAGAGAAGTTTGTACAGTCGAAGCGATTGTCTGGCAGGCATCTATGTTCCTGATGACTGCTCCGTCCTCGCTCGCATACCTATCCCACGAATGAATGCCATAAGTGGTTGCTTAGGGAAGAAAAGGGTTGGGAATAGGGGAGAAACAAACGATTGATAGCCTTGTTTAAAGAGCCCACTACCAGGGGCGGATGGAATTTGTAACGACATCGTTAATAGGGGATGGCCAGTTGAAGAAAAGTATCGAGGGTGGGTCTTCCTTTGTAGAGGTGGGGGTGCGGCGGGGTGAATATTTGTAGCCGTTCTAGCAGGGGGGTTGGTGTCTGAAGGATTCGTTTACTTAGTCATACCTCTCCCTTATCATCACAGTATATCACTCATTTTGAGACCTTCCACCCGCACTGCCGGCAATTGGAACCCTCGGTTTCAGGGCCTGTGAGAGTTCGTAAGAGAGTCTGGCGGACAAAACCTCTTCGGTCTGGTGTTTGAGAGACAATGCTGGTGTACAAGACCCGAGTTATGCTCTAGGATACTACTATACTACACTATCCCACCCTGACTGTTTTTTACAAGAATTTATTTAATACATGAAAACAACATCATGAAACCGTTAAACAAGGAAAAAGAGACCCAATCCAAACCTTTATATGAACAAGCCATTTCCAAACCTCACTGTGCCATAGAACGGAGTTTAACGCCTGTGTGTCTTTCCCATACCACGCTTTCCCGAGAACTTATTGTGATAGTCAGTAAAATGTGAAACAGGCAAGGATGAAGTAAGAATCATAAAACATACTAGATGTTTAGGCAAGCTAGCGCTAACGTGTCTGTCACTCTCCCCCTGTCTAGCCATTCTGTTCATCCTCTTCTGCTGTAACTTGGCTAGCTTCTCAGCCTTGGTTCGGTTAGGCTCATCGGCAATACCATCTTCACGCCTATTGATGCTCCTTGCTCGGCTCTTCGCACGCTCAATAGGTGTCATCTTGCTCTTGGCGCCGGAGCCCTCATCAAGGTCCATGGAATCTGCATCTTTCGCAGCACGTGCTGCCGCTCTCCCCCTAGATATCGATCTTGCCCTCGCAGAAATACTAGAAGAGTCCAGCCCAAGTTTGTCAAGGTGTGCCTCCATGTCACTGAGTTTCTTCCCCTGGCCAGCACTCCTGGGAATCACGGCACGGTTCTTGGTACTCTTCCTAGAGCGGGCGGCGTTACGGATAAGTGCTTGCTGCTCACGAATATAGTCAGCCTTGGTGCGGATCTCTGCCTCCTCCTCGTCCTCAATATCCTCAGGCTCGTCATAAAATCCACTCCCTTGGAGCTGCTCCTCCTCGGCCTCAAGTTCCGCAAGTTTTTGTTCGATATCAGGATCAATGAAATCGTAAACATTCTTGCCATCATAAATCTCGGGAATCTTGTCCATTTTCCAATCAGGGTTTTCCAGCAAGTAGTTCTCTGTCATCCTTAGTTAGTTGCAGGTTTCATGCAGGATGAATAAAGGAATTTCTCACTCTTAAGATTGACATTGTAGACACCAGCACCTCCCTCTTCAGCCTCGATATCCCTCTCCAACATGCGCCTCTCAGGGTCTTCTTTGTCATACTTCTTCCTGTTAAGGACGGCATCAGGGATGAATGGCTGTAAACCCTCCCCAATTGGCCTGGAAACATGAATTCTGTTGAGGATATCCGTTGCCTCTTTTCCTGCAGCGCTACTCATGACGTTCTTCAGCTTTTGTTCTACCCTCGAAGCCAGTAGCCTCTCGCAGGCCTGATTCCTAACATCCATAACACCTTCCTCCGTATGGCAACTTAATTTCAACATCTCGACCTCTCCGGACTTGGTTATTGTCCCCAGTAGCTCTTGTCTAGTTGTGTCAAGGTCCTCGGGTTTCATGGCGTCAATTTTGTTGACCACAAGGAAAACGATCTTGTTCGCGAAGAGGGGCTTGATAGAGTGGAAAAGTTGGACTTGGGCCTCGATAGTGTACCCGCACTGTTCACTCAAATCGACAAAATACAAAACTACAGATCGCAAATGCGCGATAGCCGTAATTGACTGCATTTCAATTGTGTTCATTTCTTCGAGGGGATGATCCAGAATACCAGGAGTATCGATGGCCTGAAATCGCAAGTACTTGTAATCGAAGTGACCAACATAAAGTGACTTGGTTGTGAAGGCGTACGGCTGAACATCGACATCCGCCCTCGTGACGGACTTCAAAAATGAGGATTTCCCAACGTTTGGATAGCCGCAAATTAGGAGAGTTCGAGTGTTTGGGTCAATAGATGGTAGGCGGCCAAGATGTTGGCGAACTTGCTCAAGATACTCTAGAGAGCCCTTCAATCGCTTGGTAATGGTAGCCATACGTCCTAACGCTGCGCGCTTGAGCTGCTTGCATTGGAACAAAGATTGGGCATATTTGATTAGTCGAACATAGTCGCGAGCAATTTGCTCGATAAGGTGTTTCGCAGTCGAGAGCTGGCCAAGGGCAATTCGGAAATGGTCGGCATCGTATAAGGTGTTCATGAGAGCGCTGTCTGTGACATGAAGTCAGCCATCGGCTTACAATCACCCAACCAGGGTAATGAAAGAACGGGTAAACGTACGAAACGGATGAATGTCCGCCAATCTCGGGAATGATTCTAAAATCGCCCCAAGTTTTTCAGAGAAAGTCTGCTCAGTGAATTTCACCTTTCGCAGGTAAAAAGCTGGAACTAGTCAACAACAAGGTCAAATCCTAACGAAGTAACAAACCTCTAATACGGCTGATTTTGAAACCAGCACGAATCTGTGTCGGAAGCCTCCTCTGGGTTCTGGACAACACAATGTCCAAGAACTCCTGAGAGGTTGGGACGGGTGCGATTGTTTTCCAAGTCTATGGGGCGAAAAAAAACGAAATACAATTAGCAAAATTTATAATTAGGGAGGGGGATGCTAAAAAAGCAGATTTTTAGTGACACTTACTAACTGCATGATTGATGTGGAGTTCCTGTCGTTTCTGCGGCCTTTAAACTGATTCCGGGAGAAGGTGAAGCCAGATGCCCGGCTCCGAATTGTACAATAGCGGTTGTCAGCAAGAGGAGAAAGAAAGATTTGTGCGAGATGTTTGTGGGTTGGCTGACTAACCATAGAAACCGTCCCTGTGCTTGTACTACGAGTCCAATGGCTGGGAAAAGTTAACTTGAACGGACAGGGATATATTTGGCCCGTTAACCTTAAAGATAACTGTTCAATAACTTGTTACTAGATCCCTGGATGAGAAAAAACATGATATCCTGGTGCGCATACTCGTACAAGAATTTTGAAACGTGGAGGGCTGTTTCAACACAGACAAGTACTCGAGTACAAAATTTTGCAAAAGTTTTGTATGATCATCCGGGCACATTCCCACTCCTAGCATACCGCAGTACCTGTCCAGGGTTAGGTAGGAAGTGTTATTCAAGGTCAACCCGCAAAATATATTCCCGTCGGCTCGTGTTAATTGTTCTCAACCCTTTTATACCCTGAGGCAACGTTTTCGGACAAGACAAGGAATATTTTGCACTGTAGGTTAACTTAAATTATCTGTTGACTGACTCCATCGTGGGCACTGGTCAGCTCAAGCCGGAGGGTAAGAAAGGGCAACAAGTAGAATTGGCCATCTGCGCTCATCTTTTCGTTGCCTAAAGCGGGTAACTACGGTAGTCACGCGTGGGGAAGCTAGAGGGGTAGCTTGCTGCCCCACTACAGTACAAGTACCTAACAACCCCCTCCAGTCTCAACCAACTCCTACAGTGGCCATTTCCTCGCACTTTCAACTGCCATACACGCCTTTTTACTTTGAAAAAAAGGTAAAAAATCGAATCTTGCGCCATGGCTGAGGAAGCGAAAATGCTAGCTTCCTCTGCCGCTAGCCCTGCAATCTCTGAGACTGTTAGTACCGGTTTGTTGCCCCCTCTCGATATATTTTTAAATCGGAATTCATTCTTTTTCTTGTTCCTAAAATTGAGTCGCTGATATTTTATAGTATTTATTGATGAAGATGTCGGTGTTGACGCCCCGGAGACCCCTGGAACGGAGGAGCAGCCTTTCAGGACTCTCATCGGTGCCATGACTCATACACATTATAACCCTGAACCTCCCGTTAACGCAAGGTTCAAAATTCGCAAGGAACTGACTGGGGCCGAAGACGAGACCCCACATGTATATGCCCCGGTCGCTAAGGCCGCTTTGAAGAAAGCTACGAACCTTCATCGGGCCAACCTCAAAAAGGAAGATAAGAGGAAAGAAATGGCTGCCAAAGAACAGGAAGCGAGGGATGCTAGGGATGCTCAACTAGAAGAGGCAAGGGGGGTTGTTATTGTCGAAGATACTAAGAAGCCTAAGGCTATTTCTATCAAACTTAGAGACACTATTAAACATCGCGGGGCGCGGGTTGTCGTTCGTGGCTGGGTCCATCGTCTAAGGGATCAAAAAAATCTGATTTTCATCACGCTCCGTGACGGTACCGGATATTTGCAGTGTATTTTGTCCGAGAAGCTTGCCAAGACTTACGACGCTCTTACTCTAACAGTCGAGACTACTATTGCTATCTACGGAGTAATTTCACCGGTTCCCGAGAAAAACCACGCCCCAGATGGCCATGAGCTACACGCAGACTACTTCCAAGTTATCGGCAGAGCTCCCGGTGGGGATGACACCATCTCTAATATCGTAGCCCCGAACGCTGACCCCCAAACGAAATACGACAACAGACATCTGGTCATTCGTGGGGAGGTAGCAAGCTCGGTGTTGAAAGTTAGAGCCTCTGTTCTACGAGCATTTAGAAAGAGCTATGAGGATTTGGGGTTAATAGAGGTTACGCCTCCTTGTATGGTTCAAACTCAAGTTGAAGGTGGTAGCACACTCTTTGAGTTCAACTATTATGGCGAAAAGGTAAACCCAAGTTTTCCATTGATCGTCATTCAAAGCTAAATAGTCTATACCCCTAGGCCTATCTGACCCAATCATCCCAATTGTACCTTGAAACTTGTCTTCCCTCCCTCGGAGATGTTTTTTGTGTACAGGAGTCTTTCCGTGCCGAACGTTCCCTCACCCGTAGACACCTTAGCGAATACACTCATATCGAGGCAGAGCTAGCTTTCATAACCTTTGATGATCTCCTCAACCATCTTGAGGAAATCATCTGCCGTACAATCGACTATACCCTCGCTGATCCTCTCATTACGGGAACAGTGGTGGAGCTCAATCCGAAATTCAGAGTCCCTGAGCGCCCATTCATGCGTATGACCTACGCTGATGCAATTGATTGGCTGGTTGAAAACAACATCCCCAACGAGGAAGGGAAACCTCACAAGTTTGGTGATGATATTGCAGAGGCCGCCGAGCGCAAAATGACAGACATGATCGCTAAACCCATCTTCTTGACCAAGTTTCCCGTGGAGGTTAAGGCCTTCTACATGAAGAAAGATCCTACCGACCCCAGGGTCACCGAGAGCGTTGATTGCCTTATGCCTAATGTCGGTGAAATTGTCGGCGGTAGCATGAGAATGGAGAACCTGGAGGAACTGATGGGGGCTTACGCGAGGGAAGGGATTTCCCCAGACCCCTATTACTGGTTCACTGATCAGAGAAAGTTAGTTGGCCCTATATAACCCCATTCTATCCGTAAGGTTAACGAGTGTTTGCAGGTATGGTACCTCACCACATGGCGGTTACGGTATCGGCCTCGAGCGCTTGCTTGCGTGGATGTGCGGCCGCCACACCGTTAAAGAATGCTCTCTTTACCCTCGCTGGACCGGGCGTTGCACTCCTTGAAACCTTTTCTTTCTTACAGTCAATGAATTCCTTTGGCAAGGGAGCTACCTTTTGTCTATTTTCCTTGCCCAAATGGTAGAAAGTTTTTCTTTTCTTTCTCTTTTCCCACCACTAGACCAGAAAAATCGGGGTGCTAGAATTGCCGTGTTGAGCAGTGCCGAGCTCTGATGATATAATATAAATCTACTGTATAGTGATATCTCGCCCTTCCAATGTGGATCGGCACCGATCTCATGAACTACCTAGTTTCCCTTAACTTAACTTCTTCGCTGCCGATATATGTTGTTGTTTCGCTGCATAAATAGTAGGCCTTCCTGGCCCTCTGAGATTGAATGAAGTTCTAGAGTATCTCTCATACACATATGTCTCCGGTATATAGCCTGGTCATTGGACCGTTTTTCAACAATTTTGGGTGCACGCCATGTCCACACGGGGGCAGTACACTCGCATCCGCAAAGTTCTCGTAACACCTTCGGTACTCCTAGCAATACGGACCTTGATAACAAGAAAGGGACAACTCTTTTTCGAGAGATATTTTTTAATCCAGAAATGGCATATTCCGTAGAGAATATTCAGATTTTTTTTCCCCTTAAATAGCTTCTGCAATCCCCCAGTTTAAGGCTGTCAAGACTTCGCGATACATCAGACGTTACGAGAACTTTGCGGACATGAGTGTACGTGCGCCGTGCGGTTCCAGCCACTAGAAATCAACACCTCAGCCAACAAAAGATATCCCGACTTCAAGCTCGTGGAGCTCAACAGCCATAACCTCTACGCCCAAGAGCTTCTGTAAATATGTTAGAGATTTGCGGGAGGAGTTTTAAAATCATTAACTCGAGAAGCAACTGGGGAGACTTTAGGATGGTCTGGGAGGTGGACGAATCAACAGCCCTGAGATTAACTATAAGTTAACAAGTAATATCTTGGCATTGATCTTCCAGATTAGCCAGCCAAGACCCATATCACCCCTGGATTGGTATATGCTTGGATTGGTAACAAACGACTTGGGAATTAACGAACCCTACCACCACGGCAGCACCCAGAGCGTCGAGGAGATCCTATGGTGGGTTTGATGGAGGCGAGCGGGCCTCTGTTCTGAGAATCGTAGAAGCTCAAATACCGGTAGGGGGTAAGTGAGTCAGGGCGACGTAAATTTAGTCGCCTCTCCTGATGAGGCGTTGTGCTCATTCTTTTTTTCTTATCTCACGCCGCAAACTGAGGGCCGAGTTTGCGGCGCTCCCCCCCGGGCACTGTAACCAACAAAAGGGAATCCCAGAGTTTTCGCCCTCATCTTCTGTTTGAGCACGTAGAGTGCTCAGATGTGTCCATAGAGACCAGGGAGCGTAACTATCATCTACATAGAGATTTGTATGAGGTCGGCAAAAGTAGTTTTCCCAATTTTTACTAATACGCCTGAGTTCGATAGGATAACAATTGAGCCTCTCGCTAAGAAGTCCAGAATCTCCTCTCTTTAGCTGAGGCGGTTAGTCTCTGCAATGCTTTCTCCCCCAGATCTAAGATAATAAAAAAAACAAAAAGTACAACACTGGACCTTACTATCAAAGGCAACTCCGACGTCCTAGGTCGAGATCCGGTAATTCGAGTTCTTGTGATAGTGAGTCACACCCCACTATCTTGGATGACCGGAATTTTAGGATCCCGTCCAATGCAGTGTATATGAGGCAGTGGAGGGAGAAAATTCGTGACACTTTCAAGGCAAAATAGATTCGTCTCTACCAATCTTGCTGACTTTTATTTCAAATAGCCGAATTGAAATTGCTATGATCTTCTTTCTTTTAGTCTGCACGTTTGAACTAGCTTGCAGTCTACTCGGTCAGGAAGTAGACGTTTTCGGTCTTTTTGAGCTCAAATGACTCAGCGATGGTGGTCAGCTTAAATATTCCCTCCACTCAAATCTCACCAAAATAGCTTTAGCGTTCTGGTAGCGGGTTCTAGTGCTTCAGATCGCCCAAGGGATAGTGGAGTGGGACTGCACTTACCGTGCCCTTTCCGTGCCGTACTTGTATCGTGCTAGTAGGGAACGAACGGGCATTCAACCATAGTGCTGGGCCTGGGCAAAGGAAATAAGGACTCGATTTCTATAGAGGATAAGTAGTCTATAGGACTGCGCTCATAAACGAAACACGTCCCCAGAGACACGGCATCATCGACGCCAGAGAATAGGCACCCGCACTTGTGTGCTTCTCTTTAATACCATAAAGAAGTAACACTAGATAGGGAGACGCTCGATGGAACAGAAAACTGCCATTATATGAGACCACTCCACACATCTCCTAAGTCCCCCCCCTCAGCGGTTCCTAAACACACCACCCACCACCGGCTACCCTCGGTTTCTATCGTCAACTGCCAAGAGTTGGCCAACTACAAATCGATACCGGTGCTCGGGCACAGCATGGGCAGTCGTTATAACATTGCTACAACCTGACCTCGCCACAACTTAACAACACCACTGGTATAGTAGAGCCTCTCTCTCGCCTGCCGCTCATAGGTTACAAATCGCAACGATTATAGCTACTGTTTAAAATAACCCTCAACGAAATTCGGAGCCCTCCTCGAATTTGCGCTATGTAATACAGACAGATATTGAGCTGGCTGAAGGCTGATAGATCACCTGTGAGTTGCTATTGCCGTTAGTTTCACAATCCCATAATACTGGTAAGGACTTGCTGCATGGTAGGGATATCAAACCCGGGAATAAGTGCGATATTGTGGGGATCACCAAAGGTTATTGCAGCGGTAGGGTATTTTGGAAAGTGACCTGTGATAAGTCGCCGCCGGCGCATTTTTCCAGGTTTTGCATTGCAACGTGCACTTGTACTACGGTAGTAAGGTCTCTCATATTTGAGTATTGCTTTTGAAGTCATAATGATAAAATAAAAATTCAGATACCCTTGTTCGGGACAGTGTCACTTCACACATACCGTAAAATCTCGAATAATTGAGCAATGTGCTATGTCGTTGGAGTTGCCTCCTCTGGTAAGGTCTGGTGATTTTTTGTTTTTCCATGCCTCACAGAGGGGCTGAGCAGCTCTTTTTTTGCCGCGATACCCCCCCGTTTCCGAGCTAGGGAATTCTTGACTACATAGCACATTCAATTATTCGAGATTCTAGGGTAGTCTTCCCGGTTCAAGTATTCGTCACATTTTGAGAGTTTTCAGAAGCTTTGCGTCGGGTATAGTTTGTATACCCCTCTGCATATCATTCCCTCTTCCATTACTCCGCTAGGGCAGCCAGCTCAACCTAACCGACCCTATCTATGATAGAAGGAATACGCGTGTTCACCCTCCGAAATACTCCATTAATGCCTGAGCCCTTATGTAGCGGGGCGGGGGGGCAAGTTGACGATCTCTCAAAGTTGAACACAAGAAAAGTCAAGCCGAGTTCAATAACAGGGTTCCAGAGACCCCGAAAGACTCTCGAAAACGACAACATGATCACGCTCTGGTGGTGCCCTGGTAGGGCGGTATTCATATAATGGATACATATGCGGGTTTGGGGGCGCCGCAACTAGCTGCCAGGGTTATCGGGCATAGAATTATGAGTTTAATGGCCAGGGTATCATAAGATTGAGTTTGAAAGGTCGTTACTATAGGGACAGAAATGTGTTTGTCGTTCTTTGTGCACACCCTCATACTATGCTACTTGCATTTAATTTCCGATGGTTCATGGGGTGGCTGTGGCCAGAAGTGTCTGCGGGGGGGGCTGTTCTAGAGAGATATAAAAGTGCCTCTTTCTGCGCCTCCTTCCTTTTCCAACGGAGGCTCCACATCTACAAGAAGGACAGCAACGAACACTTTCCAAGAACACAGCTGCGGTGATAGTTGTTTTGTTTTCTTTGTTTCTCTTCCATTCGTTCTGCTTTCCCGTGCCTGTACGAACCCAGAAAGCCTCCCCAGTGAGCGCGTGCGAAAGCGTCCATTGCCCATCTTCCTATTAACTACCAGCCAGCGGGGTCTATTTAACATTTGTGTTCCCCTTCCGGACCCCGCCCCGTCCCCCCATTACTAACACCCTTCTTCGAGCAGGAAACATGGGCCAAGAATTCAAGGCTGGGTCAGTCTTCTCGCAGGATTCTCCATCAATCTCTGAGATTGATACTGAATCCGGCTGGCCTCCTGAACAGAAAGAATCGTTCTTGCCACCCCCCGAGGAGCCCATCACTATACTAAGGCAACTATCTCCGGAAGTTTTATCCATAATAAACGTCTCCAAAACCCTCCTCCCACACCTCTCATCTCCGCAAATATCAGAAACAATAACCAAAAGCCTTACTACTCTCCTTCTCCAAGGAGACATCCTTTGTACAAGATTCATCCCCTCCCGCTCCATCTGCGTTATAAAAATTTCCCCAACATTGACCATCAAGATCCACATCTCTGAGGAAAACCTAGACCATTTGGACTTAATCGACTACATTAGGGTACAAAATCGCAACATTCCTATTCCTGAAACTTATGGCGTACTGCGTATCGGATCGAAGGTATATGTCTTTATGAGACATATTGCTGGTAAAACCCTTCACGATGTCTGGTCTGTCCTTGACTACGAACAGAGAATCCACATTTCCGAAAAGCTCTCAGGAATCCTATCCTCCCTAAGGGAAATAGAGTATGCGCCCGGCAGTCCACTAGGCTGGAACCGAATGGTGAAGGACTGGCGCCAGTACACTCGCATTGGCCACAACATCTGCTCCGAAAAAGAATTCAACGACTTCCTCTTATCCAATCCTCCGAACACTATCTCGAGGGCTGAATCCTCCCGGTTAAACGCTCTATTATCAGCATCTCATAGAATAGTTCTGTCCCATGGTGACCTCCATCCAGGGAACATTATGGTCGATCCAAAGAGCCTGGAAGTTGCCGCGGTGATTGACTGGGAGTTTGGAGGGTGGTATCCAGAGTACTGGGAGTTTGTAAAGGCGATGGAACCCGGGCCGTGGGATGACTGGTGGCAGTGGTTCCCGAGGGGCGCGGCGGGGTATGAACTGGAGTGGGGAGTTGATATGGTTTTGGATAGAGTTTTGGGTTACGGTGTGGTGGGAATCGGTGGTGGGGATGAGTAATTGCGGATGATACTGCTCATACTTATTTTACGGTATGGCCATTAGTGCTTGGGTAATATTTCACCCCAATGCTAGGTTTCTCTTATTTGGCGGAATTTCATTTCAACCATGCTTTTATATTTGGAGCGATTTCCCATAAGTTATTTATAAGGCGCCGAGTTCCAAAAGGTATTGAGTTTTGAATTCAAATTTTGTGAACCCACGAGTTTAAGAGACGGGTCTCGTGGGGGGCCGAGACCAAAGCGAGCTCGGATTAAAGATCAGATGTTTCATCTCTAGGCAGAACTAATGACAATAAGGCCACACCAATACTTGCGGAATAGCAAATAAACTTCCAGAGGGACCTGCAACTCATCAGGCATCGCAGCCATCTGCCAGATTTCGATACAGAAACTAGTTTTTTCCGTCGAGTGACCGTTAATGATACCGAGGTATGGCGGAGCAAGAAAATAAGACCAATAAACTTTATGGATCACCCACTGGGAACAGAAAGAGCCTGGGTTAGGTTTAAAAGGCGGGCACATAAATTCAGCGATGAGCATTGGTGAAAATCTACTCCGGTCCGAGGAAGGGCAACAAAGCGTCTTCGCTCTTACTGTAACAATCGGCTGAATGAGACCTCGGTTGGCAGACAACCAACCGGAGTAAGCCCGTGCCGAAAAATACCCATAGGGTCACTCGAATCGCCCGCTTTCACATGCTGTATTCAAAAATCTGGCCCTGTCTTGGTAGTTGTGCAACAAAGATTTTTTGGCGTCACATGCCATAAAGCTTCCCCAGAGCCCAAGTGCTCTTCCTCCCCACCGAAAGTTTCCCCAGACTATTTCTATCGTCTCCTCGCTTCTCTACTCGCTTCCTCCCCTCACTCCCTCGTATTGCCTGCCCCCCTGACCAACCCTACATATACCGGTTTTGTGTTTGTTTTGAAATCGTTGGTTATCATAATGTCTGGTTGGTTGTTGTCTTTTTGACCTTACGCTTTGCTCAGGGACTTGCAAACTGACTCGGTTCCAGCCTCCGCTCGCCTCAACCAGATTACGAAACAACTTGCTCCGGGCAGCAAGTCAGCCCGCGATAGTCTTCTCGAGAAGCATGCCGATGATGTGCGCTACGACAGCTCCTGGTTTCCTTCTTTTGAAAAATGGGTTTAACAAAAAATTTAGGTTGTTGTGACATGCGCTCTACGAACAGCTTTGACAAAGGGTGGACGTGGTGGTTTCAAAGATACCCCGGCACAAGACCTGTTGGTTGGCGTTCTCAAGGGGCTCATCGAGCGCTCTGGAATCAACCCTGCGGTTGTTGAAGACGTTGCCGTGGGAACAGTGCTCGCCCCCGGTGGTGGCGCCACAGAGTCCAGGGCCGCTAGCTTGGTTGCTGGATTCCCCGTTGAAACCGCCGTGTACTCGCTGAACAGGCAATGTTCCAGCGGTCTGTCTGCGTGTGCCAACATTGCGAACGCAATCCGTGGTGGGCAAATCGACGTTGGTGTCGCAGCTGGTGTTGAGAGCATGAGCACTCAGTATGGGTATGTTGCTCTGACCCGGATTCTCGTAATTGTTGTTGACATTTCGACAGCCCTGGTGCCGTTACCGAATTCTCGGAGCTCCTCGACAACCACGTTCAAGCCAAGAACTGCAAGGTTCCCATGGGCGTACTTTCAGAGCAGATGGCTAAGGACAGGAACATTTCTCGAAAAAAGCAGGACGCTTTCGCTGCTGAATCATTCCAGAAGGCCGAGCAGGCCCAAAAAGCCGGTCTCTTCGTTGAAGAGATTTACCCACTCGAGGTCAACTTTGAGGATCCCAAGACCGGAGAGACTAAACGCATTGTTGTTGACAAGGATGACGGGATTCGCCCCGGAATGACCGCAGAGGGTTTATCCAAGATCCGCCCCGCCTTCGCTAAAGACGGCTCTATCCACGCTGGAAATGCGTCTCAGATCTCTGATGGTGCTGCTGCTGTTCTTCTCATGCGCCGTAGCACCGCCGAGAAGCTTGGGCAGAAGATTATCGGCAAATTCGTTACATCGGCAATCGCTGGGGTTGAGCCCTTGTTGATGGGTATCGGTCCTTGGGCCTCCATCCCCAAGGTGTTCGCCAAGACTGGTCTCACAAAGAATGACGTTGACATCTTCGAGATTAACGAGGCGTTTGCTTCACAGTGCTTGTGGTGTGCGGAGGAGTTAGGGTTGGATAAAGCCAAGATCAACCCCAAGGGAGGAGCCATCGCCTTCGGTCATCCGCTTGGATGCACTGGCGCCCGCCAAGTCTCAACTTTGATGACCGAGCTGAAGAGAACGGGCGGAAGGATTGGGCTGACTTCTATGTGTGTTGGAACCGGGATGGGAATGGCTGCCGTCTGGGTTGCTGAGTATTAGGTGAGTTGCTTGAAGGATAATTAGATTATTATTTTTTCCCTTCATTAAGAACCGGAGGTTCCTGTATAATAAGTAGCATTGGGTCATGATCACTTCACATTCTCTGCTGGAATGCGGCAGTATTTGCAATTGACTTCCGAGGAATATTGCTAAACTTAGGACTTCCGCTGCGTCTGCTCCGATATTTAACCTGCCTAAGCCAAGATAAGCCCCAAGAGAAACGATATTCATTTGCTACCTTCTAGATTCTGGTTGTAGCGATTCTATGACACTAATATCGTAATGCATACGTTCGTGATTTATTCACTCGATCTGTTCGACGGGTAGTCTCCTCTCCAGAGTACAGGCTGCCGCCTTGCATGGGTTCTCACTCGCCCAGGATCGTTCGGGGTCAGGAAGGCTTGGTTTTGGCATCTGCAGGCTCGTGAATCTTGTTTCGGATGAGGGCTGCTATTTCCGGTTGGCTCGAGTGTCTATATAGAGTGCAGATCGCTGGTGTCAAGTCTTGGTATCATAGATTGCTCGAATACCCCACAGGGCAGTACCTGTACGGCGCTCAGAACTGTACTTATCCCCATGGCGTACATCAACGTCGACGCACCAAGTATCGCTCAGTGGGCGAACATGTAGTTCCACCCAGAACCACACTCTGCAATGCAATCCCCCAGCTTCACGTAGAAACTGACTAAGAAAAACGAACACTCTCGAAACAGCCTTCACAACCCACCTCACCACAGAGATGTCAGATCCCCTAGCGAATACCTCCGCCACGACCAAAGGCAATTCCTACAGTGGCTAGAGGATGTCACCTGTTACGTCCCTACCATTGAAGGAGCGAAACGAACGATTCCGACATTCAACCCGGCGCTCCGCCCCTTGCTCCCTCAAGCGTTAAAGAAGGCCAATGACTCACGGCGTAGCGAGGGACAAGAACGGAGCCATAGATAAAAAACGATATCGTGGATAGCAAATCACACATAGGAAGGGGTCCGGTGTTGACTATCCCGAGCTTAGCGATACCGAGGGGTTGTCGGGGAAGGGGGATACTATGGGGAACAGCAGTTTAAGGACGGAAAGCAGATGAGCAAGATACCCGGAGGAATGAGGGTGTGGGGGGAGTTCGAGGTGTTGTGGTTGAGCGGGGTTTCGGAAGGTATGTTCCAGCAGGAGTGGATTCGGGAGTTAGTTAGCCTTAGGTTGTTGGTCATGCTATTGCTGGGCGTGATGGTCCGTGTGATGTTATGAGTCAAGGGCGGACTGAGCTACGATGGGTTTGCAGCCAGAAGCCGTCACACGTGAAGTGAATATTTCTGAGGAAGAGCCATGACAATCCTTCCGACGAAGGTTGGTGAAGTAAGTTGTCTTTTCTAGCTGCTTCATTGGATGATTTCCCACAACACCGGTATCCAATTGTACAGTACGCTTCCTCAGTCCCACACGCCTGATTGCGTTCGAACATCAGGTTGGATGTGCGGAGCGCTAAAGGATAAGCAATGTAGCTGTATAGTCAAAAGTAACAAGAGGCGTTGATGCTATTGTGAGCAGTGGCATAGCACCATTGTGGTATCACTCCTAGAGAAATATCATACAGCAATTCTCGGCATTGCTACAAGTAAGCCGTGTCTTGATAAGGGCAGGAGAGTTGGAAATCCCTCCTTTGGGGCTAAAATTTACCTTTATCGAAGAGAGGTTCTCCCGGGTGATACGCTCGGAAATAAGATCTCAATCCCTTGCATTGGGATTTCTTTTATACCAAGGTTTCCGATATCAGAGCTCTGCTGCGTGATACAAACAGAGCTCTCACCCACTTAAGTAAACTGTGCGGCCTAGGACTCATGTGTGATCACTCGGACACCTCGGAGATTTATTAAGGAATTAGATCCAAGCCTACTTAGGAACGAGCTGGCGCTCGGTACTGTAGGGTCGAAGAACTTGCTTCCTCAACGGAACAGAGCAGGCGCGCGACGGGGGGCGGCCTCGCGGCTTTGGGAACGATGCGTGCAGTCCGAGCCTATGCATGTCCGCTTCCCGCATGATACCTTTACAGCCCTACCCCTACCCTTTGGGATATGATACCTGCATTGCCGTTGAGCCAGACAGGGAAAATCCTTGGAGCTTATGGAAACCAAGATACACTTCGGATGAACTCAACCATTCACAGATTCACAAGTCCACCAAAAGAATCCGAAGAAAAACCATTTTATTTCAAGGGTCGAAGCTTTGACTCTTTTTCAAAATTTCAATCCCGCGCAATCTAGCTATATCGGTCATAAATCAAAACCATGAGCAAGAGCAAAACCTAATAATGTGCAAAAGAGAGTATTGAGTTTGTGAGCTGTACTAGTAGATGGAATCCCAATTAATTCTATAGAGATCACGGGCTCAATAATGGTCTTGGCCCAACTTTGAGGAAAGTTTTCCCTCTTGCTCCTACTCTTCAGAGAATCCAAATTCATTTGGGGTTACAATAGAAGTCAGGCAGCCTGCATCTTTTCTGAGCACCCCATGAAGTTATCCTATTTTGATCCATGTATTAGTGCTGGCATGAGTGTGCGGAATTGGCCATCCCCGGTTTAGCATCGTTTGTGCCTTCTTACTTTTTCGGTCCCACTTGAATTTTGAACACCAGATAAGGAAACGTGCATAATCTCTAATTCTTATTATGAAATGCTAATGAAATATACATAAGATTTGTCTTAGCAGCAGTAATGTCTGTAGTACAGGCTATTCTAACATTCTCTTAGTATCATACGGGGATATACGATATTACCAACGGAATATACATAATATTATTATGAAACAAATCAGAAATTTCAAAAGAAGGCCTAGAGGTTAGTTGCGAAAGGGCAGCTAATTCTATGACCGAAAGCCCTGCTCGCAAAAAAACCACCTCTAAAAAGGCCACCGAAACCGTCCTCCCAATCCTCAGTCATCTTCATCTTCACTCTTACACTTCTTCTCCCAATTCTTAAGCCCCTTCCTGACCCCCCATCCAAGGCCTAAACCACTTCTCCGCAACGGTAGCCCACCGGGGGGGGTCCGCATCAAAAGCCCAGACACCTTCACCGGCTTTCCAAAAAAAAATACCCCTTTTGAGCAGCATTCAAGAGGCCTATCACCTCAAACCGGTAACATTCCTCCGAGCGCTCTCATCCGGGGCAGGAGAATTCGCCACGGAAATCTGTGCGTGGACACGCCCGACTGATCTTGTGAGTTTTCTGGCTTATTTATGCGTGTTGGTCACTTTAGGCTTTGGTACCGTATGTGTTGGGGAAGAGGGGGAGGATGCTGTGCGACTAGACAAAGAGGGGTCAACTAGGCGGAGGTGGGGTAGTGATAGTAGTACTGGTAGTATGACAACAGAAGTACTGTAGATAGTGAAGGAGGGAACTTGGAGGTTCTGGCTATCCTGGCACTATATATAATTGGAAATGGTTGGATGAACAGGTCTAATAATAGGGCACATGCCAGAACCATAAGCTCTATGGGGCGTGCGAGAGGTCCTTGTAGTGGGCACTGCAAGACCAGGGCACCGACCGAAGGGGCAGAGGGTGTGATGGGGGGGTTGTGAGATGGAAATATGAAGGGTGCGAACGCGACGAGGGTAGCTAGTACCGTAGGCAAACTTGGCGCGGAGACCAAGGAGTCTCGGGCCAAGGTTAGGAACAGGAAGCAGAACAAGCTATCATATCATACTGGAAGCATTTTCGTAATTCGTAGGTTTAAAGTTGCTTTTCAACTTTCAACCTAGAATTCTGAGAGTCCAGAGTAACTAGAATGTTAGTCGTTGTCTTGGGAGTTCGGTTGTGGGGCGCGTGTGTGATTCTTGGGATAAGTTATGGCAGTATTACAGTTTTCTGTTTCTTTCTTCATTATATTGGTGGAGGTACAAGGCCTGGGCTTACCTATTGTATACAACCTAAGTCAGCGGTACGGGTGCTCCAGGGAGGTCAGTAAAAATCAGAAAACCACTTCTACCGATTCCACACAAATCTCTATCGGGACCGGATTCAGGTTTTCCAATTTTTTAATGACCCTGATCGACATGTCGTAGCTTAGACCCAGTCTTCCTCATGCTGCTTCATCATCGATAATCACTCCCAGCCGCACCTGCTGCTCGACATGATCCGGTGCTCGCAGTCGAAGCTGTAGGGCCACCCGATGCAGTATACTGTGTAACATCAGTAGGCTTCGCTTACCTCTGAATGTGCCAGCCACAAATGAGCCTCGTCCCACTGCCCTTTGGTACCGCATTACCTGGTTTTTTCGCCTGCCGCTAGTACGTTGAAATAAGAGTTTTCTTCGTAATCTGTCTCGAATTCGCAATAAAACGCGTCCACTTAACCTTTTATGGCCAAAACTAGGCTCATTTTGGACTCTTCCTGACTGTGTTGAATGTTTTGCTTCAGCCCCTACTTTATTTCAACCTACTAGCGGCAGGCGAATAAAACCAGGTAATGCGGTATTCGCCCGAAAAAGAGTATAAGCGCCCAACGGATCGCATTCGATAGATCTGCGTTAGAGACGTACTATAGAGTATACCACCCGCGTACAAGAACCTATATACTCTATTGCTACTTTTCGGAGTTCCTCGAGGAAGAGATGATGTCCGATGAGCGTCAACGCATCAAGCATAGCCGATGGCTTGATCGAATCCGGGCTGCCGCTAGGCGTATATTTCACCTACCCTTAGCACAAGCGGTGGACACGACGGGAAGTCAGCCTAGTAGCGGCGGCGAAGGCAGCAATAAGGTAGGGGGGGATGAGGGCCCCCGGACTGCCGATCGGCTCAGGCCAGGTTCGGAACTTGCGGCTGCTGCTGCTGTTAAAACTACCACATCCAAGTCCTCGGATCTCGCAATGTCCTCTGGAGGGGAGGCGACGACAGCACCCATACCGGTGTTGATGGGAAGCAGTAGAGTTACAGCATCGAGCTCTGCACGCCCCGGTAATGCCCATGACGTGTCACTCGTCTCGGTATCCACTGCCTATCCACAGTCATTATGGCAAGAAGCACTGGAGGGCCTTCCAGACGAGGACAGGCCACCGTTTGAGCAAGACTCCTACGGAAGAATCATCAATGAGGTGTTGGAAAAGACAAAAGAGCAGAAAGAGATTTGTGAAAGACATGCCAGCAAGTTTACCTGGAGAGGTAAACAATATCATTCTCGTGAGGTGGTCGATAAAATAATCGGGTGGACCGAAACGTTTATAAAAGTTGGAGACACCGTGATACAGTATGACCCTGGCCATGCAGCTTTGCCATGGGCTGGAGTCCGATTCATACTGCAGGTCAGTTCCGCTAAATATATAATCCGCCAAAAATACGATCTGACGCTAATAGGTTGCGGTCAATCACTCCCAAGCCATGGGAACCGCCCTCGTGGGGGTCGAGCTAGTAACAAACATCATGGCCAGAACAAGCGTATACGAAATCCTATATTTGACCGGAGATGCTAAGCTTATGATACGGCAAGCCCTGAAGGCGAAGTTGATTGAACTTTACGCTTCAATACTCAAGTTTCTAGTCATGACAAGGAAGTACCTTATGAAGAATGGCCTAGGTAGGCCTAGACAGTGTGCTCTATATTCCTTCAATACCGTACTCACGAACATAGAAAAAACCCTATCAGCAGTCTTCAGCACTGGAGAATTGAAGTCTCGGCTTTCCTCAATTGAGCAGCTAGCGTCACAGGTATCACAAATAGCTAGAGATGCAGATGGAGAAAGTAGGTTCCCTGCTTGTTTGACGCAAGGGATAATTCTAACAAGTCTTGGAAACAATAGTCCGATGCTCTCAGGATAAGGTATCAGAAGGTACGTCTATTAGTCATAATATTGGCTAAGAAGTGTTCGGGCTGGCCACTAATCGATTTTTAGATATCCTCCGGGACGGAAAAAAAGGGATAGAAACGCTTGAGCGCATATTACGGGAGTTGGAGGGTCCCATAGGGGGGATCTATTATCGAGTGGAAGCTACCTACGTGGAAGTTGAAGGTCTTTCAAGCCTAATCAGTCCCTACATAGCGATATGGTACCTAATTCTGCTAGCCGCATTGAAAAGAGCAAAAACGATTCAATATCCTGCAATGGCTTTCTACAATTGAATGCCTCTCGCACCATAAGTCAATTCAAAATGGCATACTAGAAGGCACAGGCAAGTGGTTAATAGAAAGATCGGAATATAATGAGTGGTATTCTTCATTAGGATCAAGTATCCTTTGGCTATATGGAAATCGTCAGCACCCCTCCATCGTAAGCCGCCGTGACTAGTATGTTGCTAATCACTCTCTTGTCGGATATCCTGCAGCTGGGGCAGGAAAAACGAAACTCATGTGAGGCACAATCAGCTCCATTATTCTTAACGAGTTACTGACAGTAAACGAATAGGTCCATGATCATCCAACGTCTTAGGGCTGAGAAAATCGAGCACCGATCTATCGCCTACTTCTATTGTTACCGAAATGAGGAGCTGCGCCGAAAACCAGGGGAGATCTTGAGGGCCATTCTGAAACAACTAGCATTGTCTAGTAAGGAATTACCAAATATTATTGTTTCCGCATATGATCGCCAACGGAGGAAAGGTTCTGGGGGTCCATTAGATATCTCTGAAGCTCAGGACTTAATTACGGAGCTCGCAAATGCGAAGTCGGAAACAATTTTCCTCATTGACGGATTAGATGAAATTGACAAAGAGCAATGCAAGGTGCTTCTAGATGCATTAAAATCAGTCATACAGAGTGCTTCTAGAGTTATCAAGGTCTTTTTGTCGAGCCGAGACAATAGGGATATCCGAAACCAACTTAACGATGTCCCTAACTTCTCTATCAAGGCGGTGGATAATGCGGCAGACATCGATCGTTTTATCACACGGGAAGTAGGACAAAAGATCTGTGATAAGGCCTTGTTAGGGGGGGAGATTCCTAGTGATTTGCGGGAAAGGATCGAATCCACTATTTCGCGGAAAGCTCATGGAATGTGAGTTGTGCACATTTACTATGATTTCTAAAAATTGACTCTAGGATTATCAGGTTTCTGTGGGCCGAGCTACAAATCAAGTTTATCTGCGAATTTGAAATCGAATCCGATATCGTGAAAAACCTAGGCCAGTTACCTGATACACTAGAGAATACATATGCAATGCTGTACCAGAAAATTGAGGATAAAAAAGGCCGTACCCCAGAAATTGTCAAAGGGGCATTGATGTGGCTAATGTTCTCCGCAATCCCTTTGACAATGCAAAACTGGGTAGAAGTTGTCGGTTGGACAGCACAAATGGATTCCCCGGAGGGTTTGAATGACCAAGTTTTGAATAGTGTCCAACTGCTAGAACTTTGTCGATACTTAGTATTCTTCGACCAGGAGTCCGGAATTGTGCGGTTCGCCCACTTATCAGTGAGAGAATTCCTAGAAACGAAGTTTGCCACGAGTGATGCTCACTTCATGATTGCCGAATCCTGTGCTGCTCATCTAAATCGGACCGTTAGAGCTGACAGGAGCGAGAAAAAGCCGGTGTTTAAGTCGATTTTTGAAACTAAGGATCCAAACCAACCTCCTATATCTTATTATTCACACTTTTTTTGGGCAAAACACGCCAGGGCCTGCCGAGGCAACAGGAGGGAATGGTATCACGTTTCAAAATTCCTGCGCGATTCCTACCGATTCTGGTTGGACACTGTGAGCCACAAGACTCGGGAAGAAGGAAGTCCGATCGCCATATCCCATCCGGTAAAGTGGGTATTAAGCAAGGTGCAATCTGACCCCCCAAATCCTCTTTTCATTCTCCCCTATATTCATCTCGATGTATCTATCCTTGGTAGTCTATCACCAGAGCTTCACGTCCACAACTCCTTTGGGAAATCACTGTTATACGTCGCTAGCCTATATGGCCATACAGAGATTGTCAGGCGTCTCTTGGATGGAAAACTGGGAGCCCAGTGCTACCTGTGTGTAGAGCCGCTTGTAGAAGCGGTCGAGAGAAGGCAGTGGGAGGTGGCTAAGATTCTAAAGAATCATATCATTTCCCATTGGCATACAGAATCTCTCGCCATAATATTATTTCGAACCGGTTGGAGGCGCTATGACAGCGTCACTCAGAAAGTCTCTAAATTTATGGACCTCGAGGTAACAGAGGCGGTATTAGTGTCGGCTCTCACGAACTCACGAAGCAAAACAGAACTCATGAAGGATCTGCTCGAAAAAGCAGACACTACTGCAGTCACTCCTGTGGTAATTGCGGCAATGGTTGGCAACAGAACCCGCACCTCTCCTATTCCCTGGGGCACAGCTATGCTTGAGGATCTGCTCCAGAAGAATCCATCGATAAATATCACAGCAGATGTCCTAGTAAAGTCTCTAGGAACCTTTGGAATATCAGCCAATCAGAGTTCAAGTCCGGCCATCGTTGGAATTAAAAATGAGGATATTATTGGTATAAACGATTTCAGTACTGCCGTAACCGAAATTCTACTTTCAAGGATTGAGCCAAACAACATAGAACCAGCCTGTCTTAATGTCGCAGCATATTTTGGAGAGTTAAAATTATTTAACAGATTATTGGCTAAAGGGGTTCCGTTTCCTTCCGCCCAAGAGGAGCTATCGGCCCTACTAATTGCCGCCACACAAGGGCAGAATGAATGTATTGTGCAAAAGGTAGCAGAGCATGCCGGATGGATTCATGACCGCGACGAGCATGGATGGACGCCCTGCCATATTGCCAAACTATGCGGTCAGGAGCGCCTCATAGTAGGGAAATGTTCGGAGCCCCACCTCACACATCCTCTGGTCCCATCGGAGTGGGCTGAGTTCTCTAACTCATTAAAAGTAAGCGGACTTGAGTTGTATTACGAAGGTATGTTTTTCACGCAGCCTCCGGGGAAAACCAAAGGAGAAAGTACTGACTATTGGTAGCCTGGGGCAGACATTTGATTGTTAGAGCGAATCACCCCATTCCTCCAAGAAAGCCAGAAGATGGCCCGTATTATTTTGAGGTTGAGATATTAGAATGCGGGCGAAAAGTGTACGGGGCCTCCAGGGACTTCTGCTATTCATAAATCCGTTGACAAAGTATCTAGGGGATTAGATTTCGGTTTTTGTACGAAATATGACTTGCACTATAACCCGACAGCCGAGTCTGAACAAATCAAACGTATAATACCGGGAACTTTCTTCCACAGGCTTAATCCCTACGGAGATTTCAAAGCTGGCGATATCCTCGGATGCTCGTCATCTGGCACAGGATCGTGGAACGGAAAGCTTATCTGTGTGTGCCCTATTCTCGCATAATTCGCCCGTTTAGTGCGTAGAACACGCTAACGAGATCCGCCTAACCAAAGCGCAATTTGATGAGCCGAAGGAAGTCCCGATCTTGTACCCTGCAGTCGGTTTCAGTGGTGGGCATCCCATCAGGGTCAGGGCCAATTTTAAAGGTCCCTTTAGATACGCTTCTCCCTTGCGATCGATACCACCACCACCACCACCCCAAGAACTCGAGTAACCAGACCATGTTCCAGGGCGTTAGAGTTGCCCCTCCTAGTGAGGTCTAGTGTTTTTTCTTTCTTATTTGTCTCGGAAAGTGGGTTTTCCTAGGGTGCTTTCCCCCCTTTTCCAGAGGAGGAAATTTCGGACGGCACATAGTCTGTGTTGGCAGCGAGCACGGGATGCTATCCTCATGATGGTGGGGTCGAGGAGGAGCTGGGAGTGAGGCTTGACAATCATGTATTTCCTGTGCCGTATATAACTTTGCATCTTAACTAAGAAATACCAATTAATTCCATCCGTTCCACACACATCCGCACGAACAGCCCGTTTATCCGAGTTCTCGCAGTAGGAAGATTCCGAAGATGCGCCATCAGCCACAACCCCTCGGAAGACCTAGAGATAGCTACCAAATATGCTTATGCGGTAGGCGAATTGTTGTAAAGTAGTTCTTTATACTGATGCAAAAACTCCAATATATAGGCTGGGCAATTGGTAACCTAGCTAAGAAATAAGCGCCTCAGAAACATAAATCCCCCCCCACGCAGTGTCATGGTTTACAGAAAGTGAGACCGGTACCAGGAATAGGGTAGGAGGTAACATTGCACTCCACTTAGTGCTGCCCAGCAGGCAATAAGGAAGCATCCTGCATCAATCTTAACATTCTTACAACTACCGTCCGGATACCATACCAATATTTAAAAGCCAACCAGCATGTTCAATAGCCTATCATCAAAGTGTCTTACAAATGCTACCAAATCGCTAGTGGCCTCAGCTCGGGTACCAGAAATCTAGGCGGTAGACCCTGAGCCCCGTGAAATCATAGCAGAGGGTAAGCGAAGGGGTATTTGGCGCGCCACGATTTTTTATTTGAGCGGAAGTTACAGGATAAGAAGCCAAAAGTGCGGGCGGAGAACCCAGTGTGCATAGATTCCACCTCCCGCCAAGGTGCCTGATCTGTAGTGCCTAAAAGAAAAGAATTCCAGGCTTCCAACGCGCGAGCTGCAACTGACAACCTTTTCGATTATAACCGCGATGGCCAAAAGGGCCCTAAGTGCAGCTATTGGAAAGGCTCTACTTAACGATAATCTCTAAAACTACTCTGAAATGGTAAACTGCTATAAAAGTATCTACTACTAACAGAATTCCACCGATGTTCCCCTCCATTCATTGCTGCAGCACGCACTGTGCCTAGATAGTGTCCTCAGCTAGGTCATGGGTCGATCAATATGCAGCCCAGGTCGCTCTCACTAGCCAGGGGATGGAATATAGACAGCCTAACACATCTATGATGTCAGAAGGGACAGATGGGTCTTAATTCCCCAGGCAATAGAGCGGCTTGCCTGCAGATGTCGGATCAATCGTGGGTCTAGACCTTAAAATAGTCTGCTAGTAGTTGACGAGAACACCTATGATATTCTATACCAACTGACCCCAGCCCCCCCCCCGCAGAGCACCAGCAATTATTACCCCACAGCAGAGTGTATACCATGCCGGCCCCAAACCAAAGAAAATATTAAATAGAGAAGGTTAGATTTGTGTGAAAAACCGATCCCTTGCGATGTCAACAATGTAATTTAATAAGCGTGCTCTCAGTAGAGCCAGGCAGGGAGGATACTTCTCCGGGCATTTCCCTTAAAAAAGGAGATTTATTGACAAATTTCAAGTTTAGGACCTATTGGCGGAAGCAGAGGTGGACAGGTTAAGCTCAAATAATTGCTCCATGATTTCTTGCCAGAAATTGTTCTCCACTAGCATGAAAGATTCAAAAATTTAGCGGTGTCTCTGGTTTACTCATCCTAATACTCTATTAAACCCCCATCCCCACTCCATATTTCCTCCGGGAGGCTCGCCGGTAGGCAAGAAATTCCGAAAGCAACGAACCGCTGTCATCATTTATTACTGTATTGGGGTTTATCATAAAGCCTAACACCCTGCATAGTGCCGGCACCCCAAATCAGGATGAAACCAACTCAATGATAATTTTTGAAAGTTTCCAACCACAGCCACACCTTCAAGAAGATATGGCTTGATAGAAGTTAAGGATGCACTCCTGTCTAGTACAATAGTTCCTGATTTTTAGTAAAGGCAATATTTGTGGAGACGGTAAAATTTCGATCCATATTGGTATCATACTTTTTAAGCTTATTTTATCCAGGCCAACCATTATGTATCTCAGCAATTTCAACGCAAGTGTGATTATGAGGCTAATATTAGTCCGCGCAGCCACTTTTTTTAAGCTATCCACCAAACTCTACTTATTAACTACCCCCGGGCCAGGAGATACAACAGGTTTTCGAGAGCAGACCACCTCCACCAGTTGAGAAAAATGGACGCAGGGGGCTACACACTTCTCCTCTACCGCCTATAGCATCATGCGGCAAGCCCGCTACCGTAATTGTGGAAACACTAAATGATAATGAGAGGGGAGCTACTCTAGAAAAGAGTAGGAAGCTTGGAGGGGGCCCAGAGATTAGATAACCCAGGAAGCGCCGAGTGACCGCCAATGATCACTAGCCGGGGCCTGGAAACAGCCCACTGGAGGCAGACCGGGGGAGCCCTCAGCGAGGCTTGGCATTAAAAGCCCTGCTCAGTACCGTAAAAACTCAAATACCCGAGGAGAAGAGAAATGTGCTAGGACGTCGGAGTTGCCTCTCCTAGTAAGGCGCCCCGTATATTCCTTTTGTTTTGTCTCAACTGAGGGCTGAGTTTGCGGTGTGTTCCCCTCGCTAGCTGAGAAGGGAAATTCCAAAGTCCTAGCATATTTCACTTCTATTTGAGTTTTTACGGTACCGTACTCGAGTATTATCCCGTGTCATACAGTTTTTCGCCAACACCAGGAGTCACTTAGGGCAGATGGTGCTTGGAGTCTGAAATGGGCCCCTTCAATGCCCCTTAGTACCGGCACCAGTAACCAAAGGGTGGATTTTAGGTGCTCATTCCAAGACTTTACCCCTCAGGTGTGTGGTGCCTGGTCGATCACTATCACAACCCGTGCAGATGAGTGATTAGAACACACTCAGCTGCGTTGTTATAGACATCTAAACCCCACCTCTTGGTTACCATGTCGACAGAGGGCATTGAGGAGGCTTATTTTAGACTCTAGACACCGCCTGACCTTAAGGTCCTCTTTAGATACACCGGTTCCGTTCCGTTCCCCCATACAAATGGTCCTCTTCCTTCCGTTTCAAAACGGAGAACGGCATTTTCACAGCCGAAACGGTCACACAACGGAACGGTCCCATTTTTGCCAAACGGGCCCTAAGTGACGCTCGGTCTTGGCGACAATGTATAGCCCGAGATAATAGGGTAGGAATCAACCAAATATGCCCGCCAATATTTGCCAAGCCTTGCTGACTGTGCTGAGCCTCCCACGGTCTAACCTAAGCGACACAAGGGAGCAGGGGATGAGTGAATTAGGGGTGTTTAGCACCATGATTCAAGCAGTTCACTACCTTATCTCGAATCACGATTTGGGAAGATTTCATACGCGCGTGAATATTTCAGGCTACGATAGTCTTGTTTTGCACCCTTTAGTATTTCATTAGTATGTGTAGAGTGCTAATCGCAAATCGTGGTTTCTAATCATGCGAAGTCACTACTATCCCGGATCACTACTATTCCAAATCACGGCATGTCAAACACCCCCCTGTTCCCCAGAAGCCTGGGCATGTATTGCCACGCAACCTCGTTCTTGACAAATGAATGATACGACCCGCAAATAGAGCCCAGCCTCGGGGAGTTCTTGCGTGGGCTCTGAACAAGATACTAGTCACTAGATCTCGCCAATATCATATCACTCATCCTACCGTAGTATTTGGCATGGGACCCAGCTCCGTGCAATTCATAAAGGTAAAGTGTCCGAAACAGCTACCCCAATACAGACTAGCGCCAGGTACTCAACAACAACAAAAACGCCCAGAACAAGCCGCAGATAGTTGAGAACTGCTATTCCAATGGGTCCAGAAGATCTCGTAGCCAGCCGAAACGTCATAGGTTACAGTTGGGCATTTTTTTCGCAAGAAATTGACTCATGGGACCCGGCACTGATTAGTGACTTTGGTGAGAACAAAAAAAGATTGGAACTTTGCAAGTGCTAGGGGTGATGTTTTTGTATAATACAAGACAAAGTTTTTTTTGCGGGTTAACCTAAATTAACTGTTCGGGGATAGTAGCTACCATACAGGTACCGTAAGTACTCGAATAGAAGAGAAATGTGCTAGGACGTTGGAATTCCCCTTCTGAGCTTAGCGAGGGGGAAAACACCGCAAACTCGGCCCAGAGTCGAGCCGAACAAAAA
>Ga0307513_10000661_pt1 | contig 49565 bp, 45 predicted proteins | sample 15_EM_MG_FD_202174 | JGI IMG/M metagenome (GOLD analysis project Ga0307513, IMG submission 202174) | Populus trichocarpa ectomycorrhiza microbial communities from riparian zone in the Pacific Northwest, United States - 15_EM | ecosystem: Host-associated > Plants > Roots > Unclassified | place... | reverse complement strand
CTCCCTACTTCCCCATCGTGTTTCCGACCCTCCACCTCCGCCGCCAACACACCACAACCACATACCAGTAGAACCCCCCTTCACCTGCCTCCTCTCTTCGCACCCCCCAGCGACAGGCAGTAGATCAGTGGTGTTGGTAGCTGCTGCAACAACACTACCATCAGGGGAAAAATGGCATAGCTTAGGGTGTCCACTGGGTATGTGTAATCTGGCCACAATTCCTTTAGAATCAGAGCCTTGAATCTCAACATCTGGCCCATTACATACAGCAAACTGGGTACCATCCAAGGAGAATGAAATGTAAGAACCACCATATTTAGATGCAATTTCTAGATCACCAATGTCCCACTGTTGGATTTTGCCACCAGATACAGACATAAGGTGTTTAGGGTCCAAAGGAAAGAAAAAAAGATAGCCTGTATAAATATTTTGTTCTATAACATGATAGCACTCCCCTATCTGAATATCCCACAAACAAATTGTCTTGTCCCAAGATCCTGAAGCAATTGTGGAGGAGTCTGCTGAGATGGAGACAGAATAAACCTTGCCTGTGTGGCCCTTGAAGGTCTTGACAACCCCACCAGTCTGCATATCCCAGAGTTTGATGGTCCTATCATTACTTCCAGATACAAGTGATGTTCCATCTAATGAGAAGACAAGGGATCCCACTGATCTAGTATGCCCAGAAAGAATGGCCATCTGGATACCTGTGATTGCACTGAGAATGATAATGGAATTGGATTCTAAGCCAACTGCAATGGTATCTTTCCAGCAGGTGAGGGCTAATCCATGACCATCTAATGAAACTGTGCGGAAACATGTTCCCCATCCAGCTGAGACCCCCTTAACTACCCAGGTTTCTTGTGAGGACTCTGCACTGTAGTACTGATGGAGCCAGGATGAAAGAGGGGAAATTGGAAGGGCAAAACAATAGATGTAGGAGGGTGAATCACAGATCACATCAAAGTGTTCCAAGATGAGTCTCTGGCTATCAGTTGTCCACTGACATATAATCCCTGCCTGAATAGATGTCAACACAGGTCTAAGCAAACAGTTCTGCAAATCACTCACCAATCCACACCATTGCTCAACATCATTTATAGCATAAATCCCAGCTCCAAGATTCCCTGTCAGTGCAAGCACCTCAACCCAATATGGCAAACATGTTGTGAAGAATTGATTAACTCCCTTCTCCACTTCCTTGATACAGGAGCTGGTGCCAGGGACCATCAGAAGGTGCTTTGTCCAGAAGCAACATGCATATTTCAGGGCATCTCCAATATGGTCCTTACGGTGAGCAGAGAGATCTTTGACCTCACTGAGATTGGTATGGTTGTCCAGTTTACAGATATTCTTCTTAAGCCTTTCCCTCATCAGGTTAAGGCATGAGAGCAGAATTTCTGCATGATGGACTGCAGGTTCAACAAGGAACCTTTTGTCTTTACACCGCCCTGGGTCTGTGAGGAAGTCAGGAAATGACTTATGGAAGGTATAAAGTGAGCCCTCCATATTATCTGGAACAAGGAGGATGGAATGGAGGGATCGTATGGTGCTGTGGATATCCAAGGCATCATACCCCAGGAGATCTGAAAGGCCCTTGATTGAAAGAGGGTTGAAGATGAGTACAACTGCCCCCACCACAGCCTGGAAACAGGAATGGTATTGGCTGTTGTCTGCATGGATGCTGTGGAATGCTTGCTCAAGGATCTTGGTGTAGAGTTGGTCAACTCCAGACCTTCCTTCTTCGGCAGTGCTTTGTGGAAGTGAGGTGATGAGGGCAAGCCTCTTCACAGGTGGATTGTTTTCTGAAGCAACAAACTTGACAACTGTTGAAGCATAGATGAAAAACCCAGCTGCCTTCTTGCACAGAATTTTGATATCAGATGGACTTGGCCAATCTTCTGCCAAGTCACAGTCACTTCGGTTTTTGGCAAGGTGGGTTAACCATGTTTGAAAGAACAGCCTGATATCACTATCCACCACTTCTGGTTTAACCTCATGGAGCCTGAGGACTTCTGTGATTGGGATAAGTGACTGCAGGCGAAACCCGGAGCGGATCCGAGGCTCTGGGCGACCGGTGATGAAGAACTTGACATTCGGGATATCGCCCACGTAGCGGGAGAGTACAGAAAGAATGGCAGAGGCGGGTTCTTCGTCCTTGCACTCATCGAGAGCATCAACAATGATGAGCGTCCGAATCCGGGCGGCTTTCAATGGACCAACGATAATCCTCTCCATCTGGGAACAAAGGGATTCCCGTCCAACGTCAGGATTGGCCCTCAAGACTCGGACCAACCGCTCTCGAAATGGGAGGTACCGATAGGCAAGTTGAAAGGCGAGTGTTGGGAAGATCGCCTGAAGATTGCTTCTATCCTCGAAATCTCGCGAGCAAAAGAAGCTCGCGCCAAGCTTTCCATCCGCGAAGCTGATCTCGGCAAACGTCTGAGCGATGGTTGACTTGCCGGTCCCCGCAAGGCCGTTCAGCCAGAACACGCGGTGTTCTCGTTCATCCCCCAGCCAGCGTTCGAGTTGCAGAAGTATATCCGTCCTAGTTCCCCTCAGGCACCCCTGTCTGTTCCCGGAACGGTGGCCAGCGTCAGGGGTGTGACGCATCTTTTCCAGACGGTGGTGATCTGCATCTCCCTGTTCGCAAGTTACTACAAAGGTCGGACCGCAAAGGAATGAGACTCACTATCTGCTGACAGCCCTCGTCGTAGATGTCTTGCTGTAACGACGTCTGAGCACATGTTAGTTACGATGAGAGCAGGTAATTTGGGAAAGCAAACCTGATAGTCCATTAATGCGTAGCGAATGTCTCGCACCAGACCGTTAAGCTTTTGTGCGTTCTCGGTTTTTTTGAGGAAAAGCGCGAGATCCTTCTGGATGGCCATCGAGTCCATATCTTGGCCAATCGCTTCCAATTTTCTGATAATCCCCCGCGCGTCAGACCCAGCTCTCGATCATGCAGAATGTGGGCTCACCGTTCCAGTTTGTGTGCCCTCTCCTCCTCATTGACGTCGCCCGGAGGAATAGGTGCGGAGAGCGATTCAGAAAGCATTCTGACTCTAGGAGCCAATGATTCTACAGCATGTTCGTTCACCTCCGTTTCCTAGAACGACCGTAAGCATTGAGAATCGAATGTACAGGGGGGGCGTACCTTGCAATTGTCGAGGATAGAGCAAAGAGATCTTGCGAGGGATCTGAGCGGACCGAAGCCACTTGCGGAGTCTCTCACCCCTCGGAGCAATTCGGTCGTGACAGATGTAGTAGACTTGGAGTTCGGTTTCTTCGCATCTGCGGCGGCGCTTGGTTCGAGGGTCTCGTCGGGACGAACAACTTCTGGTCCATAATCATGAAGAGTGTGGATGTCTGCAGTATCAGAAGGAACGATCAGGGGCAGCAGCCCAAAAAATCATGTTCACGTACTGTCGGGTTCCATACCATGCGAGATCGAAGGAGTGGATGGAGATGGATAGACCCCAAGTCCTTCGCTGTGTCCACTTCCCACCGCAACCTCGACATCCGAGTGTGAGCGCGAATGGCTCTGGATAACTTCCCCTCCGTCGATGTCCGCCTCTCCCTCTTCCTGATTATCGTCGTCTCCATGCGCTGCCACAGATTCTGGCCCATCTGGATGAGGAGGCGGATCTGTTGAAAAAGCTTGTTCTCCAGCTGCCTTGGCTCCATCCCCTCCTTGGGCGTGACTTTCGTCCGATACGACGTGAGGGCCTGGTTGTGGAAGCGAACTCGTTGAATCAACCCCCTCTTCACCGGGGTTAGCCCCCGTTCCATCCGGCTTGGGCTTTCTCCCTGTTAGTCGCTGCTTGAGTTTCTTCTTCGTTTTGGAGAGTGAAGCTCGTATGTCGTCCATATTTGCGTTGGATGGGTCGGCGTAGATGGCGGTGCGATAGTGGGTGATAGGCCTCGTGGCTTTGACGCTCGTCGCGGGGTGCAATGCGTGATCCCTCTCTCAAGGTGTCGATGAGAATCTCGGATGCGTGTCTCCCACCGTCTGGGGTAGAACAAACGGCTCCCGATGTACCGAGGCAATACGATGCTCCCACCGCTCTGAGACTACCATTTTCCAAAGGATCTCGAGTCGTCACCACTCCCCAGAGCGGCGCCTGGACTAGGCTGGAATCCAGCCTCGAATTCAGAGGAAGGGAGGGTGTAGGGAGGGTGTCGTCTCTAAGGAAGTGCAGGGAGGGGAGGGTGCCTCTGAATTGAGGCTGGGACTAAACCCTAGCGTTTTGGTGGGGGGTTGTAATCCCATTGTTTCGGGTCACGATTCCAGGACTCTCGCGCCAAGTTTGGTAACCGGCCCCGACGTCGTCTTGATCATTTGCAAACATATTGCGCACGTTGAGCCCGAGTTCCAATCTCGCACACCACAAAAGATGTGGGTGGCTTTTCCTCAAGGTACTTGCCCAAAGCCTGCAGCGACTCCCCTCAGTCGCATCAAACAAACGAGCATCGCTGGCCCCTGCAGCAGCGTTGAGCGAGTTGACCGGGAAAGAATCAGCTGTAGTTTCGCCGGCTTCGGTGCACTTCCAAGTTCCATGCGCCTCCATGCGATTCCAAGCGCTTCCAAGCGCTTCAATAGTAGTTGGGGCCAGGATCGAGCTATATCTCAATTCGTAAAAAAGTCTCCGTTGGCCAAATGGCGGAACGGTAAGCGACCAGGCTGCGGCCTGCCTCTTTTTATCCTACGTCTAGTCTCATCCGTTCTCTCGGTTCAAACCCAGCCGCGGATATCAGCATTTAGGCTTCGGTCGTCGCCGAATATAGCCCCCTAACAGCCCCCCACCAAAAGCGAGAGTTTGGTCCCAGCCTACGCCTGGACGACCCCGCTCGGTTGTTGCGTCAAGACGAACAGCCCGACGCTACTGCATCCTGCGCGACCTATCTAGGCCGTGCTCAATCTCCGGTTGCGTTCATGGAGGGACACAATCGTTCCGGGGCGAGAAAGAGCAGGCCACGGGGTCCTCGGAATTGCGTCCTATTTCGGCCGGGAAGATCGGCTGGTTCAGATCCGTTTCTCCCTCACCCATCTGTTTTTTGATCAAGACAGCTTTGACGATGCACACGCTCACATCGAACGAGTCAAGTCACACACAGGCAATGATACATACTGCCTCCCTAGCCGAGTTTCCCATCCCTGGACGTGTCAGCCGTATGCCTCCGACCATACGCTGAAACCTGTATAGTTCTTCGTGCGAAAGACCCCGAGACCGCGGTCAGACTCAAGTTTTTTTCTGAGACTTGAGGTCTGTGCTTTCGCATCGCATCCAAGCGACAAACGGGCAACACTGACATGTCGGTTCATCGGTAGCATGAGTGATCGAAAGACGTCCTTATCGTCAGCAGAACGCAAACCCCTTCAGACCAGCTCCAGCAATATGGAGGTCCCACTCTGACCAACCTGGAACTCGAACGTCTCAAAGATCACTCTTAAACCCTTCTTACGTACCTCATTCGCTTCGTCCTATACCCCCACCACTTACGTACCGCACAACACACCCACTCTAATCCGATAACCGCAACCGCCCCGGACGCTCTCTACCGAAACGCTCCCTGTGTCAACGAGTATATTCCCCTCTCCTGTAGTCGTGTTGGATGTGATAAACCCCAAACTGCGACCAGATGCCGGAGTATCGGAGTTGAATGGGTGTTTCATTGACAGGTCGGAGTGGTAGGGTCAGCGTGGATAATCTCCTCAGGATCGAGAGTCCGGAGGAGATTGCTACATTGGAACAGAGATGGATCAATAGCCGGATGTCTTCAGTACTCGCCAGGTCAGCTCGACGGACGGTTCATCACGCATGCACTCGCTAATCTTCTTTCCGCGATCCGCAGTGATCTGAACCCCTACGGATATCCCTTCATTTGAAGAAATCTAAACGATGCCCGACATGTTGCCACATCCTCATCAAATCTGAGCAGAAACCCCAATCCGTGCGGCTCAGAATCAAGATCAGTGCCACGAGTTACCTCCCACTCATGGGTATCTCCCTTCTATTCCTCAACCCCACTACTGCGACGCACACTGTAATATGTTCAGTTAGGCCGGGCGCCGTGTTGGGAGAAGATAAGGATTCTGGGTTGAGAAACCCCATTGTGGGTTGGAGGGCGAACCTACTCGTTCTTCTTGTCATTCACGAATCGACGCATGGTTCCATATAAATTCGACCCAACATCTTACGGTCCCCTCTCCCCACTACAACTACGACTCCTCCAACGGACGAGTCCAGTGCAACTCCTCAATCAGAGAAACGGCGTCCGCCATTCGCGATCACACTACCAGCGTTCACGTTCAGCGTTACCGCGTTGGCTGAGGCTTGGGGATACGACGGCGAGGGCGGGGGCATGACTGAAGGCGAATGCGTAGACTTGGTCACTGACCGAAGACACACTTCCACCTCAAGTAGGACTGCCCCTGGTCAAGGTGGAAGGGCAAGACGTGTGGGAGTGTTTGGAGGAGGCGAACACCACCCATATCAGCGGGGAAATCGTTATCGGAAAGGAAGCTAAATGGGACGTAAAGGTATGAGGATGTTTGCCCCCTGCATGTCAATTGCTGATCGGCATGTCCTCTAGTTTCTCATGATGGTGACCTTCACATATCGGGGATGAGGATGGGGGCGGCGATGGATTCCCGGTTCGGACCACGAATCCCCCGACTTCCTCGCTTCTGAATACGAGACATGACAGGAAATCAGGACGTTCACGTATCACGTCATTGTCGATTTGGATGAAACTGCAGAGGGGTTTGGAGGGACCTGCGGACGAGACGTTGAGGGCAAGGGTTAGTTCCGAGCGATTGCGGAGAGGACATCATTATTCGTATTTGCAATGTCCGTATTTCGAGGAAACGCAACTACACGAGGCTTGTGACAACACCGAAGTTGTCAAACCTGCCTTGATTGAAAAACAAATCCACCAGCTCGTGACTATTCCGGGACAGTTGACGTCCAGCACCTCCAGGGCCAAATTTACTGACACCGGTTTTGCGAGATATCCCGGGACGGCCGGAATCACCAGAACCCATTGGCCGTTTTGATGGTTGGTCCGAGAATGTCTTCGACCCCAATGACTGAATCGGTCCTTCGAACGGAGATCCCCTTCCCAATGTGCTTACAATGACCCTAGCCCACCGCCCATAAAGCGAGCTGAGGTTTTGATGGAGTGGAGGGGAAGCCGTCTGTTGCCATTTCTTCCATCCTGTCTATCACACCAGCCCAGATCGACGTGCTGGATGAGGAGAGAGAAGCCGATGGTGAGCCCCTTGTTAAGCCTCAAGGTCGAATCAATGACCGCAACGGATACTTACTCGACAGTGTCATAAGGTAGGACACACAATAGCCAGTTTGGACCTGAACACGCTTTCGGGCGAACGGTCGGTTGTCCTCACAGGTGCATCATCCGGACCATGACTCTCGACGGAGTGAACTTCCCCGTCCCGTCTGATGAGGATGGCCGTTGAAAGCATCGTGCCGTAGACACCTCGAGTTTATGAGCCGCGCAACGTTTGTTTGGTTCTCCCGGCGCCCCCAATGTCCTGAGGTGACGGGGTAAAAGGGACGGCTTGGACGTGTTCTGGAGCGGAAGTAGGACCTTCGCGATTGCAACTATCAAGTATGAAGGTCAGTCCAACTCGAGAGTGAAAGTTTCCTTTATACCTACAGCGAGAGAATTCCAAATGATTCTTCAGCCAGTTCCCCGTCAGATTTCCGGCATGGTCGAAATCATCGGTCGGGTCCTCCCTCAAGCTCAAGTTCCGCGTCGCACTCCCTTCTCATCCATCCCATTCATCATCGTCCACCCTTCCATTCTTTATAACGAGGCCTCCACAACCATTGTCCGACACCTTCGTGAGTCCGTAGGATAACTTCCACGACACGCCATACTCAGACCGGGGATGGAGATGAGCAAGTCGAATCTGGCGAATCTGGATTATTTTTTTTGAGAGCTCCCCGGGGAGGGCAACAACAGAGATGGTGTTAGGTAACCCGTTGTGTATCGTGGAGTTCCGCAATATTCGTCCTGTTATCAAAAGTTCGCCGGTCATTGGTAAACTCTTGCGTTAAAGACGAAGTCGACGCACAGAAAGGTCACCCATCCCGGTGTCTTGTTCAAGCTCCACCGCATCCCTCCGGTTTGGAGATCCAACCCGCACAGAACGTCAAGCTCCGTACACTCAGCAGTCTCGACGTGGCTGTTGAACGAGCACCGGAATCGGGCATACTCTGTTGGTCGGTCGAGGACTTTGGACCGGTTCGGGGAAAGGATTCTACAGAGCAAAGCCCCGCACGAGTTCGCATTCCAAGGTGGAGGTTAACGGAAGCGACTCAGACCCATGACGCCCAGTGACGATCGGGATGTCCAATGGGAACGATTCCGACACACCCCAGGCGGCATCGGCCCAATGTCCTACTGCACGACTAGTGTACGGTGTGTAGCAGTGAAACGGAGGCTGCGGCCGTGGAAGACCGCACCAGCATCCCCGGGTTCGACGTTTAAGATCCACCACCCGCGCTTTCCCGAAAGCACGTCGTACAGATTAGCCAGAACTACCATCTACAGTGTTAGCCGTCACGTTGAGAAATCAAACGTTCGAAAACAGTGGACGAACTACGACGCATAAGAAGGCGAAACACATACAACACGAAAGACGGGGGAGCAGGACAGGACGACTCGATACAGATCATAAACAAGCAGCGGGACAACAAAACACAATGGTAGGGGTCAACCAGTTACATGATGGGAAGTGAAAATGTCAGTGGGAAAAAGAGGGAGATGGGGAGTGGCGGGAATAATGAGGAGTACGACGACTGTCAGGGATTGAATTTACATCCAGTTCGCGGAGGGATGTGCCCGAGTGAACTCGTGGGAAGGTATCCGGAACGTTAATCTGAAAATGGAGAGTTAACACGCATAGGAAGTCGCGGCGTTTCCAGGAGCTCACCAGGGGTAACAAGCTTCTTCACTTCTCCTCGATATCACGGAGGATGGCCTTGCAATCGTCGAGATCTTTCGCGGCCCCGAGCCTCTCAAAAACATCGGCAGCGCCCAAAACCTCAGACTTCGCCTCTCCAAACTTGCCCTCTTTATACCAAATCCTTGCCTGCAGCACCATTGCACGACTCAGGCGGAACGGCTCATCGATCGCGTGCAACTTAGCGCGTTCGACGTTCGCGTGTGCTTCGTCAAACCTGCCTTCCTTGAACAACAGATCCGCTAGTTCGTAGTGATTCCGGGTCAGTTGACCATGCCAGTTGAGGGGGGATGCGATCCTGAGGGCCATCTCGAAGTGGTTGATGGCCTTCTCCGTCTCCCCCCTAGAAAAGCATATCTTGCCAAGGACGCGGCGACATTTGCAGACCGTAAAATGATCGCGCTTGCCCGAGAGAAGATCGATCGCTCGTGACGCGGCTTTTTCTGCTGCGCCAAGCTGGTTGTCACCATGCAACAAGCAAGCGAGCCGTTCCAAAGATCCTGCTTGTCCCGCAATTTGATTGAGCCGTTTGAAAATTCCCAATGCTTCTCTCGCCTGCTGTACTCCTTCCTCGTAGAGGCCAAGCATCTCGTTAGCGAAGGATAGAAACACCAATGTGTTAGCAACCTGGAGGGCGTCCCCCCGCCCTCTCCAGAGCTTCAAAGTGTGGGTGAAAAGCCGTTTGCTCTCCACACGATTTCCAACTAACTCGGACAGCCGCGAGAGCTGGAACAAACATTCTGGCTTGGAGGGGTGGTCATCCGGGAGTCCTTCAATCTTCGGCCCCAGGGTAACGAGCCGACTTTTGTACCAATAGAGGTGTCCCATAAAGTAAGCACAGGCGTCCCAGACTTGGCGTGAGTTTGCGTCGATCGTTGTGAAGACATCGAGCAGGTGCTCGACATTCACATTCTCTGATGCGATCCATTGCGCTTCTTTGAAGCCGGGTCCGGAAGGATCAATGGAGATTGACAACCGCCGGAAGTAACGGTCCTTGATTGTACAGAGGAGGGGAGACGACCTTGGGTCCTTTGGGCAAAGGTAGTCACGGAGGGGTGCCAGCATCATGACGAATCCGTTGCTTCGGTACGTCAGAGACAGAGTGCATAACTTGTCGAATATGTTCTTCCTGTCAGGAGTTATCGGAAGCGACCACTTTGTCGGGAACAGCCAGTCGACGTTGCTCTCGTTAATTCCCCGAGGGAAAAAGGCGATGACACCAAGGAGGTCGCGGGCGTCAGGGCCAAGTTCACGGAACATCGGCGAGGCGAGTGAAAGCTCGATCGTTGCCGCCAGGCTCTCATCGTGGTCCGTCCGAAGCACCCGTGTTCGGTGTGTCCCCCACTTCTCTATCAGTCGGTCGTTGTCCCACTTGTTGTGATATGCGACGGTGCCAAGCAAGGTGATCGAGAACGGATGGAAATCGAGTTGCTCTAGGATCTTGTCGACCATATCAGAGCGTTTGCTGTTCTTGTACATGCGGTAGAAGGCGTCACGCGCAGCCTCCACTGGTAATGTTGGGATGGTAAGAGCTTCGCAGTCGGGAGGGATGGTCGAGATGCGAGATGTGATCCCAAGACAAATGTTGTCGAACCGGCTCAGGTCCTCCACCACCCCATATATCTCCTGAGCCCCTGCTCCTTGCGGATCCAGGATGGATTCGGCGTTGTCGAGAATCAGGATCATGTCCATCGAGGATAGGAAGGGCCGCAGGGGGGTCGGGTTCTCGGCTCTTGCACCGATGACCTTGGAGAGTCTGGCGAGGAAGTGAGTACGCGAGGCGGGGAACTGATCACAACGAATGAATCGACGATTATCCCCAAACCGCTGCTTGATGCGATCGTGGTGAAGGACTGTCAGAGCAATCGACGTTTTCCCGATTCCCCCTGCGCCGATAAGAGCGATTGGAGTGAAGTCTTCGGCCAGACCGACGATCTTCTCAATCAACTCGTCCCGTCCGAAGCACGCCCTTGGGGGAGGCGGAGGTGACTCCCCAATGGGAGTGTCGTGTAAATGCGAGGTTGTGAGACCCGTGGTATTCGAGGTTGCCAACTTGGCTTCAGCCTAGGGCGTAGTCAGCATTCGCTGTCGGTGGACGGCCAATTGCACTCACCAAGTGATATTGGGTGTCGTTGCCTTCCTGGCCTGCCAATGTATTACGACGAATCTTCCCAACTGACACATAGGTACTGATTGCAAGCTCGGTCTGAAGGGGTGGTGGTTAGTGATTGCCGATCAGATCCGACTGAACGTACGTTGAAGACGTGAAGGATCCTATCGAGCTCAGACCTCCAAGTTGCTATCACTTCCTTGTCGTTCTTCGTGTGGGCAAGTCGGGAAGATAAGCTCCGCCCGCCCTTCTCGACGATGTTTCCCTGGATCTCCGCAACAGCCCTGCGAAGTGCGGTGAGCAATTCTTGCACAGCGTCTGCACCTGGTTTAGCCCACATGGTCAAGTGCCCAATTGCTCTGTCCACGGGTCGACTAAGTTCATCTGATCGTCTCTTATTCATTCCCCGGTCGAGAGCCTTACACGCGTCAGCGCAAGCGAGCCCGAGCTCGGCGAAGTCGACCTTGTTGGCCATGGTGTTCTGGTTGGATGAATCGCCGGAGAAGAGGGGAAACGCGCTCTGATTGTCGTCAAGAGAGCGCTGACGGTGTCAAAAACAGCTGGAGCTGGTGTGATGGTTGTGGTCTCCTTCATGAAATCCAAGGCCTCGATAGCGGCATCCAGCGATGAGAGAGTGGCATCTCGACGTTTCTTTCGTTGGGATTTCGCAGCCATGGTCAAAACTGGAGATAGCTGTGAGAGAAAGGCGTGGCACGCAGGGTGTGGAGAAGTGTCCTAAACCCAATAGAGATGGGCGATAAGAGGATTTTATTCGTGGTTAGGACATGAGCTGCATGTGATCGACTGATCACCCGCGTCCCTCCTTGGCACGCTCTCCCTGCTCCCCCGTACCCCTCGTTACCAGAAGAAACGTCCAATCCATCGACTCTTGTTCCTGGACTCCCCAACCACATCCCTTTCTCGAATTGTCACCGCCCGTTGCACCGCTCGAGGTACATCGTCGAAACCCTCGCCCGCCCCGTATCCCCGACCCATTTTTCAGCTTGAGTTCCAAGTGTGTCGCTTAAGGAATCCGGGCAGTTTTGTAATAATTCAACCGTGGCTATAGCTGGGTAGAGGGGTCTGGAAAGGGGTGACCAGAGATGACAGCTGGCTTGTTCGGAGGAACCCTACGTCGGCGTGAAAAGCAATGTGAGGGATTTAAATGGTGAGTCCGGCATACGTTCGGGTTTGCGTGAGCAGGCTCGTTCTGACCATCCATAGCATTGATCCCGTCCCTCGATATTGATTTCGACCATCGAAAGTCGCCGGTTGGCCTGCAGGCGGCGCGAATCTACTTCACGTGGTTGCTCATCCATTTCCTTGCCCTCAACCTCACAAGGTGCCTATGGAGGTGCGAATGGGGTACACTGCTACAGTGGTTCCGTCCGCCAGCTGCATTGGGTGCGAAGGGTGTATTATGGAGGCTGAGAGGAGAGTTGACCCCATAGACCCGAATGGTGACATTGTGTTCCCGCCGAAGGGCGACTGCGGGAGCCTACGGCTCACCACCGATCGCAGCAACCACATCCCTACGAGGGGGACACCCGTTCAATGGTGTCGGTCCTCCAACGATATTCCCTGCATGATACCAACCGGCTCTATCGCTCAACTTCCACAAGTAGATGGCAGCACTCACGACGAAGGTCACTCTTTCTCTTCTCCGTTTCCCGTCATATGCTGGCGCATTTTCACAGACACTTCTTCAACTTGCGACACTCCTCCCTGATGAACGACACCTCGCAGACTTCCTTCACGATCTTTTCGTGACTCGTGACGTGGCGAGTAGCCAATCAGCCTGTCGTGGGTCGGAGTGCTCGCGGATGTTGTGACAGGGGAGGTTCCGGATGTAGCAGGCCGGTAAGAGGTGTGTACGGCTCGAAAGTCGCCTTCTTCGATTGTGGTGCGTTGCAGGAGGCCTGACGTTAGTTGTGTCTGCGTTCTCGCCCAGCTCCACGTTGAAGTCGCATCACTGCATTGCCTGTCAGATGTCGCTGCCCGGTGCTGCGTTCCCTACGCGGTTGTCCACGAGACATCAAGCACCCTCGCCGTCAGCAGTGAGGCGGCCTCTGAGTGGGATTCAATCCACGTAGAAGAGGATATTTGTGACCGAACCGAGAGCTTGGGTCGTTCTGCGAGATGACGTGTCCATATTGAAGCGTCGTCGAGATGCAATATTCGGTTCTGGTGTCGTAGGTCTCCTCACCAACTCGACGAAATTTGACCATCCGATACCACTACGAAGTACTATGTTCCTTTGGGAGGCCCTACTATCGAATTGCAGCGGTTGAGATGGGTTCTCGCTACTTGTGGGATAGGGACCGACCTCGTTGGCATTGCTCGATCACGGTAACTACCCATCCTCCTTGGGCCCGCCGTGAGTTGTTGCTTTCCCTCTCCTTGTGGTGCTCTGATACCCGTTTAGTCGACTGTAACGTTCCCCAGGCCCCAGCCCACAAACGACGTCAGTGTGGAAGAATTACTAAGATTACCTCACTCTTCCGAATGGGATTTATGTTGACCCCGCACCCAGTGGCGTATCGTACCGGGTCAATGCATCACTGCTGCTGCCCTACCGTGTTGCTGTGGCTTCTTCCTTGTTTGCCTTTCCCCCGCCCATTCCCCCTTTCGTGGACAGTTGTTTCGGTCTTCGGTATTGGCATAACGCCCGGCGTGCAATCCATTCAGTCGTCCCGACCGCCACCCTTCCACGTCGTTTATAAAGATATCTAGCATTATGGATAGTCATCCAGCAATTACAGCAAAAAAGACACATCCTTTCGTTCTACCTGCGACTCCTTACATCCACCCTCTTACATTTCCTAAGTCATTTTGGAGGATCCTTTTACCGTCCTTGCCTCACTCCTTCGGGCAGGCTCAAAGTTATCCATCGAAAATCTTTTGTTTCGACCACCGTCCAGCACCTCTCAAGCCAAATTCACTGTCCCTGGCTTCGCGAGATATCCAAGGAGGGTCGGAATCACCAGAACCCGTTGCTCGTTTCGACGGCTGATTCGAGATAGCGTCTTCAACTTTAATGACAAAATCCCCTCCGTTGACCTGGGCATTATTCAAGCCACCCTCCACTCTAGGTCACACTAAGATCGAGGCCCATGGTAAACGTCCTGAGACAGGGACTTACTTTCGTGTAAGACCGTTGGTCCCCTCATCCATATCCTTCTTCACTGGCTCGCGTTCTTTCTGTTTCTCCACCCGAACCTGCTTCCTATACTTTTTGTTCCGTCCCTTCTTTCTTTTCCCCTCGCTCCTCCTGACCTCTGCGGTTCAGCAGACGCTGACGGATACGTTCCATGTACGAGTCGGGCATGACCATTTCGGCGGAGCGGTCTGCAGGGCGTGTAGGTGGGGGTTTGCGTTTCGAGGCAAGGGTGTAGGCCCAGTGGACACCATAATGGGCCTGCTTGTAGCTGCAATATCTGGTGAGTTGGAAAGATGTTACAAAGCTGGTGCACGAACGCATGGGTGAGCTCTTGGTTCAAGTGACCCCCACGGTTCACTCAAACCTATGGCAAGAGAATTCCAAATAATTCTCCAGCCAGTTCCTCGTCAAACTTCCGGCGCGAACTGGGATCCTCCGTCCGGTCAAAATCATCGATCAGAACTGGGATCCTGGAGTTCCGGCCATTCACCTCTTCCCTTCCCATCCGCCCTATTCGCCATAGTCCCACCTTCTGGTCCTTATAACAGGGTTTTCATCACCGCAGTACGACAGCTTCGTGACTTTGTAAGATAACTTCCACGAGACCTCAGACCCGGACCAGGAGACGCGTTGAGTGAAGACGGGCAAGCTGAATCTGACGAACCCGGATTTGAGGTCGAGGAGAGCCACTTTGGATCCCTTCTTTGATAGAGCTCTCCGGGAAGGAGGACAAGAACAGAGAGCATGTTGGGTAGCCTCTTGAGAGTTTGTATGCATCGTGGTGTTGCGCAAAATTCGTCCTGTTCCCAAAGCCTTTCCGGTCGTTAGTAAACTCTCGCGTTATAATCGAAGTCGACGTACAGAAAGGGCCACACATCCCAATATCTTGTTCAGGAAGCCCCGTCCTTCCAGCTCGCAGATCCAACCCGCACAAGATGACAGGTTCCGTGCCCAGTAGTCTCGACGTGGCCCTTGAACGAGCGTCGAAATCTGGCGTGTTCTGTTGGTTGGTCGGGGACCTCGTGCCAGTTTGTAGAAGGGATTCTGCGGAGTAAAGCCCCGTACGAGTTCGGGGTTAACGGAAGAGATTCAGACTCATAGCGCGCAGTCGCGAAGCCCAATGGAAAAGGTTCCGATACACCCCATGCAGTATCGGTTGCATGTTATACCCATACGTCAATATCCCACTGTACAGCTGGTGTACTGCGTGTCACAACAGAAGAGGCCGTGCATACAGTAGTGCACAGCGAAACGCGGCGAGGCTACGGCCACGGAAGACCACACCGGCATCCCCGGATTCAGCATCCACAAATCGCGCTTTCTGAAAAACACGTCATACAGATTAGCCAGAACTACCGTCAACGGCCGTCACGTTGGGAAATCAAACGTTCAAAAAAAAAGGGGGGTCCACGACACAAAAAGCGGAACAAATACAACACGGAAGGCGGGGAGCTAGACAACACAACCTGATACAGACCAACGACAAGCAACGGGACAACATATTAGATAGAGAATGTCGTTGGGAAAAGTGGGAGATAAGAGGTGGCAGCAATAATGAGGAGTACGACGACAGTCAGGGAACGGATTTCCATCCAGACGCGGCTAGCTGTTCACGGAAGGATGTACCCGAGTGAACTCGTGGGATGGTGTTTGGTGTGCCGAGCTGAGAATGGATAGTTAACACGCATAGGAAGAAGTAGCAGTGTTTTCAGGAGCTCACCAGAGGTAACCAGCTTCCTCACTTTTCCTCGATATCACGGAGGATAGCCTTGCAATCGTCGAGATCTTTTACGGCCCCGAGCCTCTCAAAAACATCGGCAGCACCCAAAACCTCAGACTTCGCCTCTCCAAACTTGCCCTCTTTATACCAAATCCTTGCCTGCAGCACCATTGCACGACTCAGGCGGAATGGCTCATTGATCGCGTTCGACTTGGCGCGTTCGACGTTCGCGTGTGCTTCGTCAAACCTGCCTTCCTTGAAAAATAGGTCTGCCAATTCGTAATTATTCCGAGACAGCTGACCACGCCAGTTGGAAGGGGACGCAATCCTGAGGGCCGTCTCGAAGTGGTCGATGGCCTTCTCTGTCTCTCCCCTGGAATAGCATATCTTGCCAAGGGCACGATGACATTTGCAGACCACAAACTCTTCGCGATCGCCCGAGAGATCGATCGCTCGTAACGCGGCTTCTTCTGCGGCGCCAAGCTGGTTGTCACCGTACAACAACTGAGCGAGCCGTTCCAAAGTATGTGCTTGTCCCGATATGCTGTTGAGTTGTTTGTAAATTTCCAATGCTTCTCTCGCCTGCTGTTTCCCTTCGTTATAGAGGCCAAGCATCTGGTTTCCACCGGATAACCACCTCAATGTTTGAGCAACCTGGAGGGTATCCCCTCGCTCTCTCCGGAGCTTCAAGGTGTGAAGAAGGAGCCGCTTTCTCTCCATATAGTTTCCAACTGAGTCAAACAGCCGTGAGAGCCCGAACAAACAATCTGGCTTGGAGGGGTGGTCATCCGGGAGTCCTTCGATCTTTGGCCCCAGTATAATAAGCCGCTTCTTGTGCCAAAATATGTGTCGCATGAACTGAGCACAGGTGTCCCAGACTTCACATGAGTTTTCGTCGATCGTTGTGAAGACATCGAGTAGGTGCTCGACATTAACATCCTCTGATACGATCCATCGGGCTTCTTCGAAGTCGGGCACGGAAGGATCGACAAAGACTGACAGCCGGCGGAAGTAACACATCTTGGTTGTGCAGAGAATGGGTGACGACCTTGGATCTTTCGGGCAAAGATAGTCGCGGAGGGGTGCCAGCATCGCAACAAATCCATTGCTTCGGTACGTCAGAGACAGGGTGCAGAACTTGTCAAGGATGCTTTGTCTGTTGGGGGGGATCGGGGTCGGCTGATTAGAGGTGGTCTTTGTAGGGAACAACCAGTCGAGGTTATTCTCATTGATGCCCTGAGGGAAGAAGGCAATGACACCGAGGAGGTCGCGGGCATTGGGGCCGAGCCCACGAAATGTCGGCGAGGCGAGGGAAACCTCGATCGTTGCTGCAAGGCTCTCGTTATGATCTGTCCGAAGTACCTGCGTTCGGTGTGTCTCCCACTCCCTCGTCAATCGATAATTATCCCACTTGTTGTGATATGCGACGGTTCCAAGCAGGGTGACCGAGAGCGGGTGGAAATCAAGTTGTTCCAGGATCTTGTCGACCAGATCAGACTGTTTCCCGTTCTTGTATATGCGATAGAAGACGTTGCGCGCAGCCTCCGCTGACAATACTGGGATCTCGAGAGGCTCGCAGTCGGGAGGAATGACGGAGGTGCGAGATGTGATGGCAAGACAAATGTTGCTGAACCGACTCAGCTCCTCCACAAGGTCATATATCTCCCGAGCGCCTGCTCCCTGGGGATCGAGGATGGATTCGGCGTTGTCGAGAATCAGGATCATGTCTGTTGAGGATAGTAAGGGTCGTAGGGGAGCTAGATCCTCAGGGTTTTCGACCCCCGCTCCGATAACCTTGGAGAGTTTGGCAAGGAAGTGAGTGCGCGATGCAGGGAACTGATCGCAACGGATGAATCGACGGTTATCCCCAAATCGTTGCTTGATGCGTTCGTGGTGGAGGACCACCAAAGCGATCGACGTTTTCCCGATTCCCCCGACACCGATGAGAGCAATCGGAGTGAGGTTTTCAGCCAGGCCGACGATTTTCTCGATCAGTTCGTCCCGTCCGAAACACGCCCTTGGGGGAGGCGGAGGTGACTCCCCAATGGGAGTACCATATAAATGCGAGGCCGCGAGACCCGTGACATTCGAGGTCGCTGACTTGGCTTCAGTCTAGGGCATAGTCAGCCCCGTCGTTGATGTGTGGTCAGTTGCACTCACAAAGTAATGTTGGGTGTCGGTACCTTCCTGACCTGCCAGTGAGTTACGACTGATCTTCCCAACCGACACATGAGTATTTGTTGCAAGCTCGGTCTGGAGGGTTGGCGGTTAGCGACTGCCGAGCAGATCCGACTGGACATACATTGAGAACGTGAAAAACCCTACTGAGCTCGGACCTCCAAGCCGCTATCACCTCCTCGTCGTTCTTCGTGTGGACAAGTCGGGAGGATAGGTTCCGCCTACCCTTCTCGACGATGCTTCCCTGGATCTCCGCCACGGTCCTGCGGTTGAGAGCGTGGTCAGTGAATCGTGCACAACACCCGTCCCTGGTTTTAGCTCACATGGTCAAGTGCCCAATCGCCTCGCCCACAGACTGACTGTGTTCATCCGATCGTCTTTCGTTCGCTCCCCGGTCAAGAGCCTTACATACGTCAACACAGGCCAGCCCGAGTTCGGCAAAGTCGGCCTCGTTGACCATGGAGTCCCGATTGGATGTGTTGGAATGAATCGTCGAAGAAGAAAGGAAACGCACTCTGATTGTCGTCAAGAGGGCGGTGACCGTGCCAAAAACGGCTGGAGCTGGTGTGATGCTTGTGGTCTCCTTCATGAAATCCAAGACCTCGATGGCCGCATTCAGGGATGAGAGAGTGGCGTCTCGGCATTTCTGTTGTTGGGATTTCGCAGCCATGGTCGAAACTGGAGGTAGCTGTGAGAGAAAAGTGTGGCACGCAGGGTGTGGAGCAGTGTCCTAAACCTAATAGAGATGGGCGGTCATCTTGTCACGAGACGCGTTGTACGAACAGACTATCTGACTCTGATCAGGGAATTCAAACTGTGTTGAATGTGTTCGTAGTTGGGGCGTGAGTTGTACGCGATCGAGATCATCCGTGTTCCTCCTCTTGCAGCCCACGCTCTGCGTGCTCCCTTCATTACCAGAAGAAATGCCTAACCATTGACGGTTGTTCCCGGATTCCCCAACCATGTCTTTTTCTCAAGCTGCCTCGTTGCACTGTCCCAGGTACATCACAGACACATCCGTCCACCCCGCACCCTCCACCTATTTTTCACCTTCGGCACCAGGCGCGTTGCTTCAGGAGTTGAAGTTCGGTGGTGAAATAAGATTGGTTGCAGTGGTGAAGAGATGTCCGGAATAGAACGGGAAGGGATGTTAACTTGTTTGTTTGGAGCCACCGGCGTGAAAACCAACGTGGAGGATTTCAGTGGTGAGTCCGGCACGAAGTGTTTGGGTTTGCATCAGGCAATTCGCTCTGACCCCCCGCAGCACTAATCCCGATCCTCTCGGTATTGGATCCAACCATTGGACGTGTTCGGCTGGCCTGCGACTAAGGCTAGTCTGTTTCATGCAGTCCCTCGTCCATCCGCCGTCCTTCGCCCTGAACCTTGCAGGCGCCGCCTGATTTGCGAATGAGGTGCATCCCTACGGTGGTTCTACCCCCTTGGTCGCGTGACGGAGGCTGGGGTAGTTGAACCTCGTCAATGATGGCATTGTGTCCCCGTCGAAGGGCGGCTGCGGGAGCCTACCAACCACACCAACCACGACACAAATTCAACGGTATTGGTTTCCCAATAAAATTCACCACAAGATGCCTGCCGTCTCTCCGTTCAGCGCTGGTGTTCATGGGGCTGACAGGATATCTCGCGTTCTCCGACCCTGAACCGACTTTCCTTACTGCGGGGAATGGAGCGGTCTCCACCGTCTCAGCTAGGCTGGACCGATGGTTATCGAATGGGACAGCTGGACATGAGGTGTTCTCCACCATCTTGATCGCCAGCGGAGAGATGCAAACCTATTATGTAGCGACGTGAGCGCGATGACACCGACGTCCTGAGCGAAATCATTGTTGGGTTTCTGGGTTTATGCTTGTGTTTCGTGCGTCACATTGCATAGTTGGTTGGTCGGATAATGTGTATTACTCGACGATACGCCTGTAAAGATATGTACTGTCCAGACCTGGTGTCCGCTTCCATATCTCGAGGTTCCAGAGGATGACCGAAGCCTCCAACTCTGGGAGGGTGAAGCCCACGTAACCCAAGTTTGCAGTCGCTACCGAGAGCGGAATGCCAACGGGGTGGGGAAGGGGGTTGGGGGTCGGGGCTGGGCCTTGTGTTGAGGATGACCAAAAGCAGAGGGAGGGGCCCACAGTTAGAGTCCTGTTCATGGCGAGTGATACCGGAATATATTTTTGTGTGTGGGATAGTATACGCTGATTTTTTTTATAGGTAACGATGAGCCTCTATCCCCATTGCCACAATTTCGTGGGTGGATGGGAAGAGTCCATCCGAAGACATCCTTGCGCCATAACCCCCGCGAAAAATGGTTGTGTGCAAGATAGCATTTCCCGTCATCTCAGCAGATGACGGTCTAGGCCCAGGAGGGTACATACATCTTCGCACCGAGCGGGAGTTGATTCCACCGGTGTGCAGTAAGAACCCCAAGAAGCACAATTTGTTACAAGTTTTACATGACAACACACCCCCTCTTCTGATTGCCCAAGCCTGCGAGCGACCTCATCTGCACCAATGGCACAACTACCGGAATCCCTCCTACCATTGCAAGACCAACGGCCCGGTGTCTGAATCCGAATACAAAACCAAGTCATACCTGTGAAGTGATATCACGCTTCTGGGCCCGGGCGACCCATGTGGTGCCAAGAATGAGCACGTACTTTCCAGCAAACTCCTTGATGGCGGGGATTATACCAGGGACCCCATCGCTGCAATACGCATCCCGACCTGGGAACGAGGCCCTGTTATGTTGGAAAGATCACCTATTGTTTGAGGAAGATAACGGACCAAGTACGATGCCAATCCTGGTTTCTTGACGAAGGTACCTAGCATTCCCGACGGCCCAGTTAATACAATAGATGGCTTCCTGCACATATAATCCATCCACGTCAATCACTGTAAAGTCATGGACCTGATAGCGAGTCGATATAAGATAACTGCCTTGTACCAAGTAAGAAAGTCTAACCCACTGTAACTCTAGGGCCATAATCCTGATAGCGAGCCGATATAAGATAACTGCCTTGTACCAAATAAGAAAGTCTAACTCACTGCATTGTTCTCTGAACGCCAAATAAGGACGCGTACGCATCAGCATCGAACTCTAGGGATTATCGACTCACCAGCGGGAAAAGTGACACGACTTACTCTCAAATATCCAAATAGCAGCTTCTCCGTTCAATTCGTTCATCCTTTCCTTGTGTTCCCAACTCTCATCGGACAACGCCTTGCCCCCGGCTTCGTCTCCGGACTCGTACGCCTGTTTACTTTCCTCGAGGCAACGCGTCATGTTTGACCTTTCGTCGTTGGCACGCGCGCGTAGGGATACATAGTGTGGGTCCCCCTGGTGGGTCGGTTTCGGATCCTGTTAACGATAGGGTCGATGGTGACGCATGTCGTGGAGGATTGGAACGATGCAATGAGGTGCGGGATTCGCATTTTCAGTCAGTGTACAGTCAATCAAAAATTGGGGATAAGGACGGACGGGCATGTGGCTTATGCTGCTGATGTTGTGGGTAGGCTGGCGCGGGGGGACCGTTGTGTGGCTATGATGAGGGACTCTGCCAGCACAGCGAATCAGCCGTGGTTGCGCTTGTTTGTTTGATCGGGATCGACACTCCCGTTCCATTTCTCATTCGTTTTGGGCAGTGGGTCTCCTCCCGCAGTCACCAAACCACACCACCCACTTTCCTGTTGGGCACACGGATTCAACAGTATTGGTTTCCCAACAAAATTCATTGCCACGTGTTGGCTGTCACTTCACTCAATGCTGGTGTTCATGGGACTGACAGAACGTCTCGTAGTTTCCGACCCCATGAAGTTCGCTGGTTTTCTTCGCTTTGGGAAACGTGGTGGTCCGAAAAGAGGACAAACTAAAGTGAGCAATTTGTAGCGGGTAGCCACGCCTTGCTTCAGCATTTCTATCTGTTACGGAACACGTCCCTTCGAACACTCGAGACCACGGCGCTCTCAATTGATGACATGGCAACACTGTATCTGATTTCATCATAACCGTACTCTCCTCCGTCACGTCCCCCGCGCCACTCGATTTCGTTATCATCTATCGGAACTTGGACTTCGGCTTCATGACAAACTCTTGGATCTTTGATTCGCAGCCCGCCTCTTTCTACTACCCCCGCAGAAGCAAAGGATGGACGATGCACTGTGTGAGGGACCTTCGCTTGGTACTATGTGCAGACATATTTGATTCCGTGGTAGAGTGTGCCATGGGAACACTCGAACGCCATGCGAAGGCGGAAAAGATAAAGGGGGGACTAGACCACCTCTGCAAACCGTTGATCATCTCTGAGAGACGGACGATCCGTACTCGTCCCTTTGATTTTCAACCGGGCTCGTCAAGGGACCCTTTTTTTGACGCCAGTGCGTTGTAGTGTATGCATCTCGGATGTACTGGTAGAGGGGGCTCTTTCTACGTTTAAAGGCCAAGGTCTCGCATTCAACTACTTTCTTCTGTCTGTTTCTCAACGACCAACCTTGTCGTGTTTCGTTTTCCCAATCAGTTGATAATTATTAATCCCATCGACCCCTCGACCATTTCACGATCAACAGCCCGGATATTTCGTCAAAGCCCACAAACATTCTACACCTGTGAAGTAATATAGCGCGTCTGAGCCCAGGGTGGTCCCAAAAGCGAGCACGTACCTGTTAGCCTCCTCATCGAGAGCGAGCCTCAGACCGGCGACCCCACTGCTGCGATACGAACCCCGACCTGGGAACGAGACCCTGTTGCGTTGGAGAGATCACCTATTGTTTAAGGAAGAAAACTGACCAAGTAGGATGTAAATCTCGGGATCGGGCCTAAGAAGGAGATCGAGATGATATATGCTCCGGATAATGTGGTACATGGCTTCCTCCACAGATAATCCATCCACGTCAATCACTGTAATGTGCCAGTGCTGATAACGAGTCGATATAAGATAACTGCCTTGTACCAAGTAAGAAAGTCTAACTCACTTCAGTTTTAAGGCCATCCTGATAGCGAGTCGATATAAGATAACTGCCTTGTACCAAATAAGAAAGTCTAACTCACTGGATTGTTCTCTGAACACCAAATAAGAGGGGTGTACGCATCAACACCGAACTCCGGGGATTATCGATTTACAGTGACACGACTCACTCTCAAATAACCAAGCAGCAGCTTCTTTGTTCAATTGTCTCATCTTTTCCTCGTATTCCGAACCCTCATCGGATAACGCCTTGCCCCCGGCTTCGTCTCCGGACGCGTACGCCTGTTTACTTTCCTCAAGGCAACGCGTCATCTTGGACCTTTCGTCGTTGGCACGCGCGCGTAGGGATACATAGTGTGGGTCATCCTGGTTGGTCGATTCCGGATCCTGTTAACGATGGGGCCGACAGCGACGCATGTCGTGGGGATTCGTATTTTCAGTCTGTATACAGCCAATGAGGAATTGGGGATAAGGACGGACGGGATACGTGTAGGTCATGCTGCCGATGTTGTGGGTAGGTTGGCGCGGGGAGGCTGTTGTGTGGCTATGATGAGGGACTCTGCCAGCACGGCGAATCACTGCCAGCCGTGGTTGTGCCCCCATAAACTTTGTCCATGTTTGTTTGATCGGGATCGACTCTCCCGTTCCGTTTCTCATCTGTTTGGGGCAGTAGGTGTTCTCCCGCAGTCTGCGACCGGGGTAAACCTGCTTCATACAGTCCCCCACCCATCCGCCGTCCTTTACCCTGGACCTCGTAGGGCGCTGGCTAAGCTGCGAATGAGATGCCTCACCAGTGGTTTCGTCCGCTTGTCTGTGTTACGGAGGTTGGGGTGGGGCAGTTAGACCTCCTCAAGTCTAGTGATGACATTGTGTCCCCGTCGAAGGGCGATTGCGGGAACCTACCAACAACACCACGCACTTTCCCGCGGGGCGCGTGGGCCGAAAGTACTGGTTCCCCAACAAAATCCACCGCCAGATGTCGGCCCTCTCTTCACTCAATGCTGGTGTTCGTGGGACTGACAGGACATCTTGTCTTTTCCGACCCCGCGAAGTTCGCTGATTTTCTTTGCTTTGGGAAATGTGGTGGTCCCTACCATCCCACCTAGGCTGAATCGATGGTCACTGAATGGGACAGCTGGACATAGGGTGTTCTCCCCCATCTTGACCGTCAGCGGAGGGATGGAAACCTACTATGTAGCGACGTGAGTGCGATGACACCGATGTCCTGAGCAAACTTATCGTTGTGTTTCCGGTTTTATGCATGGATTTCGTACGTCGCATTGCATAGCTGGTCGGCCGGATAATGTGTACTACTCGACGGTGCGCCCGTGAAGATATGTACTGTCCAGACCTGGTGTCTGCCCCTATGTCTCAAGGTCTCAGGGATGACCGAAGCCTCCAACCCTGAGAGGGTGAAGCCCATGTAGAGGCTAACACCTTTACAGTCGCTACCCAGAGCAGAATGTCAGCGAGGCGGATGAGGGAGTTGAGGGTTGGAGCTGAACCTTGTATTGGTGATGACCAAGCGTGCGGGGAGATGCCCATAGTGGGTACCCTCCTCACGGTGAGTAATACCGGGATATATCTCTATGTGTGGGATAGCATATGCTGATTTCGTTTGCAGTCGATGATGGTCCTTGTGTTCGGCAAGCAGTCCCACTGTTATGAATTCATGGGCGGGCAGGAAGAGTTCATCTGAAGACGTCTTTGCGGTATGACCCCCGCCAAAAGGTTTCATATACAAGATAACATTTCCCATCGCCCCAACGGATGACAATCTAGGCCAAGAATAGTACGGACCGCTTCGCACCGAGCAGGAGCCGATTCCACCGGTGGAAAGTCGCTGTAGCGAGAACCCCAAGAAACACGATAACACACCCCTCTTCTGGTTTCCCAAGCCTGCGAGTGACTTCGCCCGCACCAATGGCACAACTACCACCATCCATCATCCTGCAACACGATCAACACCCCGGCGTTATCTGGGTCCGATTCCACAACCATACCATGTCTATGGAATGATACAACGCATCTGAGCCCCGGCGACTCATGCGGTGCCAAAAACGAGCACATACTCTTGAACCAATCCCTCGATTGCGGGCCTCAGTCTGGCGACCCCACTGACGGAATGCAAACCTCGACCTGGGAACGAAACCCCTCTTTTGTTAGAAAGGTCACCTATTGTTTGAGGAAGGAAACGGACCGACTATGATGTTAATCGTGGTTTCGCCACGATGTTTGGCAGCTTCGATGGCCCTGTCAGCGTACTCGATGGCTTCCTTCACGTATAATCCGTGCAGGTCGATCTCTCCGGGGTCATTGTTCTAATAGCGAGTCGATATAAGATAACTGCCCTGTACCAAATAAAAAAGTCTAACTCACTGCATTATTCTCTGAACGCGAAATAAGAGGACCGCACGCATCAGCATCGAACTCTAGGGATTATTGATCCATCGGTGGGAGAAGTGGCGCGGCTCACGCGCATATATCCAAGCACTGGCTTCTGCGTTCAATCGCTCCATCCTTGCCTTGTGCCTCCAACCCTCATCGGCCAACGCCTTGGCCTCGGCTCCGTCTCCGTACGTGTACGCCTGTTGACTTTCCTCAAAGCAACGCGCCATGTTGGCCCCTTCGTCGTTGGCACGCGCGCGTAGGGATACATAGTATGGGTCATCCTGGTTGGTCTGGTTAAAATACTGTTAACGATGGTGTCCATGGTAATGCATGTCGTGGAGGATTGGAACGATAGAATGAGGGTCCGGGATTCGCATTTTCAGTCAGCTCGCAGCCAATAAGAGATTGGGGATAAGGACGGACGAAGTCCATGTGGCTTATGCTGTTGATGTTGTTTGGGTGGGCTGGCGCGGGGGGACCGTTGTGTGGCTGTGATGAGAGACTCTGCCGATATGGCGTATCAGCCGTAGTTGTGCTTATGTACGCACCTGATAAAGAACTAGTCTACTAATAGCTAGGTGGACCAATTGAGTGACCTTCCAAGAATGTTTTGTAAGCTCACGGTGGGTGCCAGTTTGCCGTGACTTGTATTGTTTTGAGCCCCACACAACGGTCGGGGTCCCAATACATTCCTTTCTCGCCAGATATACTCGAAGTCTAGAAAGTCTAACAGGTCGTGGAAGATACTCAATGGGTGACTGTCCGCGTGCTTACCTCGTGTAGCCGTGAGTCTAGACACCACCCCAGATATCCAAGGACATTTAAGGGAGTTATTAGGACCCCGTCCGTTGAGTCGGGTCGCGGACCTTACCTTCAAACCGCGCCCACCTAGAATCACAGCGCCATGGCTGTGTCGCTCGAGAACCGGCCAATCTTCCGAAATTCGGAGGACAGGAAGGACTGCAACCCCATCTTTTTTGGCTCCACCAGGTTTCGGTGCCACCCCGATGCTTGATGCCCGATTTCACTTACATATGAGACGCGGAAGATTCCCATACGTGAGAAGCAAACCTCGGTCAATGGAGCCGGAACCCTATCGGGGAGGATATATATGTGTTTCATGTTACGCATGGTCATCCAATAGGTGATAGAAAACCGCAAAACTGACAAAGCCCTCAGGATTCTCTTATGTTACCACTCGCTTCACGTACCGACTTCCGAGGTACATGGTGAGGGATGTCGGTGGGCAAATCCCCGCGCGGATCCTGGCTTCCGCGAATGGAGACGCCGATCACATAGCGTGATCAATCCTTGCGAATAGCAATACACTTCACCCCTGAACGGTAGCCATAGAATGGGAAGATATTGCATGGTTGTTCGGGTGAAGGAGCACAACAGGCACAGAGCGCTGCCGATCGGTCGCCGCTGAGACATCCAACCTTCGGGACGGGGACCCGAAAAATGGGGTACTACGCCAGGTCAGGGGCGAATTTCCGCGAGGACGGGGCTTCAAACTGGCACGCGAGGATCGACGATCAAGGGCCCGAATACCTGGAGACTTTAGGCGGAAGCGGGAAACCGTTTGCTATATACCCGGTAGACATCATGACCCTGGATCATCTCTACAGACGGGATATCCGGGATAGGCAACGGAGCTAGCCTGGAACTCGCCCCGAGTTCAGAGGCATGGGCTCGGTTGGGAAGAACGTGGCCGAGGTTACTAGTACCGCAGCTGAGCGCTGACGCGTCGTCCTAGGGATCGTGGGGGGGTCCCGTTTCAAACACTCTAGACATTGGAATTCTAAGTTGGGTGAAGGACTCACTAGGACCTTCGGAAAGAACCCAACGCACGGATCACAAGTGCAACACCCCACCGAATCCTAAATGTTTGTGCGGGAGAACAGAGTTCCTTTGATGTTGCGCCTGGGTCACCACCTCCACCCCAGGTTAACCCCGTTCATGACGTGCGTAGCACGGGTGACCAGCCCATGTCCGGTGATTGACGTCCAGACCACTTAGACCGCCTTGATAGACGTCGTACATATCCGGGGGTTGAAGAGATGCAGGAATGCGAACGTGGACTTGCCGCCCGGGTCGTGAAGCTTCTGAACCCACTGCGAGCACGCTCGGCACTGACGTGGGGGGTTGCTCCATGTTGGGGGTGCGTGTACACAGTCTCGAACCATTCGCGCTGGCATTTGGAGGGTCAAGCGTGTCCTGTCGTGGTCAGGGTGGTGGTTGTTAGGAAGCCGGGCCAAGCCGGTTCCGCCGAGCCTTCACCTCCCCACTCACTGCATGCAGTACACATGGCATGACTTGGAACTCTAAGGCCATGTCGAAGGTCTCCAGACTCACCCCGGCCTTGGATTCTTAGATGTACACCTACACAACTCGAGGGACTATGAAAATTGGGAACACTTGTTCGCTAGGGGGATTGTCGATTAACAACACCTCACACTCGCTCAGCACCCTTCCTCACTTCAGGGTTCCTTGCCGAGCTACCCGACAGGGATCAGAGAGCAGGTAGGCATACCTCTTCACGAGCAGGGAAGATACTTACCTGCCACAGGAATGTCTCATTCCTCGCATGGTGAAAATTTTCATACCCCACCTCCCTCGACGAACGGGGCAGAAAATCGCCCGGTGTGGATGGAACGGCTACTGCGAATACCCGTGGCCCCGGGGATCTACGCACATGGCCCCGGCAAGAGACATCCACATGCACCGCGCTCGGGGCCAAGGGTATGGACGCTACGTTGCTGATTGAACTCAAACTCTTCACCCTCTTCCCCCGCGAATCTGTGTCCCACCACACAGCGAAACCGCAGATCCACCCTCTGCTCTGGTCATCCAAAGGATCGCCGGCGAGACCACACCACAGCTCTATCGCCCCATCACTGATCTCACGAGTCCGGAATCGACCCTAACACCAAAACATCCAAGGTCCGGACCAGGGGTCGCATAACTCCATCACCGCGTTGTCCGGTATAACCAAATTCTGCTCGCTCCGTGCTTGTTCTTCTACAGATGACGAACGGCCCCGATATCTGTCCTCAGTCCTTCCCCCGAGCGAGACCTTTTGACATCATCATGATGTGGATAACACGACACCACCCGACCACCTGGTGATACTCCAATGACCTCGACGTCAGGTTCGAGGTCATCAGTTCTTGTAATGCTTGTTAGCCGGTTCCGTCGCACGACCCCTTTTGTATAACCACTGAGTGAGTTTGTCTCACGGCCTGCGTGCGAATGCAGCTTGGATTCCCGAGATGTCACCGCCCATCACCACGGAAAATTTTCCCGAGGTTGCTCATCTCATCGATCACCTCTTTCTGGGTGTGACCTGCATCGAACCGACCTCTTTAGGGTCCGCCCTGTGATATACGGGCTACAACTCGTCGAGGAATTAGAACCCCGCCGACCCCGGTTTTCGTATCACCTCGGTATCAGAAGATCTGATCCTTCCGTGTTAGGTCTGTTACGGCTCTCGTAATGCAAACTTTAACGTTCAATCACAAAAAAAAAACACAAAGCAAGTTACCGTATCAACATATCAACGCCCCTCGCTCACTCTATGCCTTCCTCTCCGAAATGATACAGAGAAGCGACACGCGGGGTGGGATCTTCTCTCCGTCCTACCCTACCTCCGTGTGTGAGTTGAGACACCGCACTTCCCTGGTCCGTTGCAGTCGTAGCGCCAGTGTCTCTCGTTTCCCCTACTACGCGGGCTGGACTGGGTTCTAGGACTACCGTTGAGCTTAGTCTCAAACTAGACATGCCGTATCGACCCGGTTTCATGGATGCATCGACGCCCATCTCTCAGAGCTAGAGCTAAATGCCGGGTTTCTACGTGTACGTACAGATATACATGGGCGACCAGGCTAAGTACCGGAATCAGGGTCTCCTGTGGCGTCCATGGCTACAACATATGCACCAGACCAAAGGAAGACAGGAATATCCGGCCCAACAGCTTGCAACCCATTCATACCCACGATCAAAACCGCAGCGCCGGAACCATCGATCGTAATCGCATTTCTAAGTTCGAACGTCTTCCAAGTTCCGCCGCTATCTAGGGCTCGTCCCCAATATCCATCACTGATTTATGGAGAGACCGTTTCCTCCTCACGACGATGAGAGCGATTGGATCTCCTCCCGCTCGCTGAGGTATCGGCGTTCTGAATGGCCAGCCTAACTGACGGATCCCGATCCCCAAATCCCGCCCCCTGGGTGATCCAGAATTTTCAAACAGAAGAGAGGAGTCTCCCGAACACCCGGGAATTGGGGAGAGCGTGGCTTGTCACTAAAATTCGAATCTCGGGTGAACTCCGATCCGGGTAGTGGCACCAAATGGCACGAGCTTCCCGTCCCACCATCACCTCGTGTCCGTTCCGTGGCTCGAGATCTATGGGCCGGGAGGGTTATCTCTGTAGTCGGGCGTTTGGCGGTGTCCCCCTTCGGGTGGATTCTTCCTTTCAACCGAGACGCCTGGCATACGGAGATTGATTCCGGACATGCTGTACCCACACACTCACTACCAGGAGAGGGGAGGCAGATTCAAACCACGCATGCACCGTGTCCGGATCGTGCGGCTCAACATAACGCCAACGCAATACGTTTATCAATGTTCAACGTTTTGAAATTCTTCGCAAGCGCTCGCCGTAAACGCCCATTAGCGCAGGGTCGTGGTGGGCACTGCTGCGAAACTTGGAGCACGCGTTCTGTGGGTTATTTGGCATCATACCAAAGAACATCCTCCTCGGTGCTGATGGTTCCATTACCTGGATAGGTAAGCCGGCTCCCCTCTGAAAGGGTACGGAGGAGGATCAATCAGACTCACGCCGCATCTGACCGAACTCAACGGAGAGGTAAACAAAAGGTTTTTCAAATTCGTGGGCTGGATGGGCGATGGACGAGAAGATAAGTTGATATCTAAACCTGGCTTCCGTATTCACACAGCATCCTCCCCGCGTGCTTCCACTGGATCTTTCGTCTGAACACCTCGAGATGTATGAGATTGTATCCGTCCGATGGCGAGCGGGCAACAAAGCAATCGATATGGTTTTAATTACGTACGGTATATGAAAAGGAACGTGGATGCGGGGTGCTTGGTCGATTCTATATCTACAAACACGACGCAAATGAGACCAGTCTACGGACCGACCGATGCATGAGATCAATCTACGAAATAGGGAGCTCGTCAACAATGAGAGACTCAACGCCAGGCCGCAGAGATCCAACACGCGTCAAGATAGGACACGTAAAACGCAATCAACAAGCGAAGCGAGGGAAGAAATGAAACCGAATCAAGCGAATTGAGTGGGGGGGGGTAATGAGGTGTGAAGGGATCGTATGTACAAGTAGTGCCGCGGTGGGAGAAGCCAGTTTAAAGGAGTGTATGTGGTATGAACATATGCATCGATAACAGGTAAAACAACAGCCCAGATAATAAGGGGAGAAAACGCGAAAAACGGATGGTGATACAACAAATAGAGCGCGAGAAGAGCGTTAGCGAAGCGTTGAAAAAAGGCATGAACGGCTTGAACGACCGAAGCGTACGAGAAAAAGAAAACGTAAGGGGGAGAACTAAACTGAACAAGGGAGACGACGAGCGACAAGCGGCAACGACGACGAACTGATCTCTGGATCAGCGGAGGCATAAGAGGACAAGGAGGAGCGCAGCATATGAGACAATTCGTTGCGGTTGCCATAGGATATTCAAAGAGGGGTGTTTTGAAGTTGAAAGAGTTCGACCGAGATAAGGAGAAACGACAAGCAGACGGCTGAGGCGTGGCTGGTTTGATCCATTCTGTACGAATAATGGGAAAGAGACATCTCCGGATGTCTTATAGACGTTGAGCAAAGGATCCAGCCCACTTCACACAGAACTTGGGTTAGTCGGGATAAAGACCAGGACATGTGGCAGACTCACCATACTCAGTGCATATAATAAAAAAGGGGGGAAAGAACAGCAGGTCATAATAAAGCGATGCATAGAAACAAATAGAAAGCGGCAGAAACGGTCGTCCAAGCGCGGGGGGAATAGGAGGCGCAAAGAGGGAGAGGCAGGGAAAGCCTTTCACGAGAAGGTGGGGGAATTCCCAAGTCGCAATAGCCAGCAATCCCTGCTAGCCGACAGCTCCAGGCCCATGAAGGTGGTGTGACCCTCCAATAAGTCGACCCTCCTCATGCCTCTCCTCTCCTCGAGCAAGGTCAATCCAGCGGTAATCGTACACCGTCGACGGAAGGCACGGTCGTAATATTTCATCTTGTGAGGGTTCAACTTCTTTTTCTCATCGTCGTTCAAGACAATTGAGAAACTCTCGTGAATCTTCTCAAATACGTCGATTATCCGGATGCCTCCTCTGCGATTTACGTAGATGTTCCAGGGTTCGGAGACTAGCCCGACCTCACAGCGAATTAACATCTACCGATCGCCGTCAGTTTACAACAGAGGGGGTAGAGTGAAGAATGAAAGGGAAAAAGACGGACCTCGTCCAGCGCAGGCTTACTTGCAAGCTTCATCGAGTCGGACTCGGCCCAATATTTCCCGGTATAGAAATCTCGGATATTGTCTCTCGGTGGAAAGCAAATATCGAACTGGATACATTGACGCGATATGTGGGGGTTGTACCGTATTAGCGACCAGTGCAACGTAATTGGGTGTGTGGCGGCTGAGGAGAGGGGGTATGCTGGAATGACGGGAACGTGCCATGGTCAGATGCCGGTTAGACGCCAAAAAACGGGGAGAAAAAGTTTTGGGGAGGGAAGATCAAAGCAACGTCACGTGAGGATACTCACTTGAATTTTTCAAGTTACTCCGGGGGTGTCGCATTTGGGACGCGGACTTTTCGTAGTCGCTCTCCACCCCATCCGATGACCTGAGATGTCTGCCGCGATGTCCCTTGAGCCTGGTTGGGGAGGTTTCGGACTCGGAATAGATGGAAACGTCCTCTCTCGATCGGAACTGTGGGGCAGGCGATCTGGGATAGGAGGAGGACGATGCGGACGACGCGGAGGAGGATGTGGTGGAGGATGAGGATGGGGAGGGATCCCTCTTCTTGAGGCACGACTTCAAGACCGGGGGAGGTTTTGAGGGATTGGAGGTCTTGATTTGGCGGATACGCATCGCGGGGGTGGTGGGGTCCTTGGTGGCCATGAAGAGAATGATATCGTCTTCAGGGTCTTTATCGGGTAATGGGACCCTGTGAAGCTTGGGCGCCAGGGGTGTTCCCGCGCACGAAGGGGGAGAGGTTCTCCAGGGAATAATCGAAGGCATGGACGTCGAAACTCGTGAATCAGTCGTTAGGAGTGTTGGAAATAAATCGTAGAGAATCGAATAGAAAGCAGACTGGGCTGGAAGGGGGCGATAAGAAGTTGGACGCGGGTTGAGGGTGGGGGGAGGGAGGGTAAACCAGCCGCAGGCAGGTCTCCTGGTCGAGAGCTCGAGACGGAGCGAAAGATATAGGCGGGAGACCAGACAGCCGTGTGGTGGTGTGGGAGGGGTGCCGTCCCAACGGCAGGTGAGGGTCAAAGGAAGAGGTCACCCTCGCGTTGGACATGAGGCCGGGCTTGAAGAGATACAAGGTGGAACACGCCTCAGACCCCGTGCCGTGATCCGGACACGTGATGCCCCCGCGGAGGCTATAGATGAAATACGCCGCACCTTCTCTCCAGGTTCTTCGTGGGATAGGCTCAAGCCATTGATGCCACGGATTGATGCAGACGGCACGTTGCAGCAGACGCGATCTATATCACAGGCACATGCACTGGCTACCACTACTGGCGAAAAGCGACGTCAGCGACAAGCCAGCCACAGAGGATTTGCTGCAGTGTGATCTCACCTTGTCTATCCTCGCGAGAGTCCAGCCCCTCTCGCAAGCAAATCAACGGCGACGTAATCTGACCGGTCACAACGGACATATCGATCCCGAAAACAGCTTATCACCCCAGTCACACCTCTGATAGTCCCCGTCACCCACATACGCGTATCCACACCTTCATATCCGACCCGCACCCGCATCCGAGGGGGCGCGCGTGACTGACACGCTCACTAGCCCTAATGGCCCGGTTGGGATTCGCAGGCAACACAATCAACGACGGATAGACGCCCCCAGCTGAATACATACATCCCTAGACGGGACAAGGCCGAACAGATGCGTGGCTTCCCGCAACGCGTAGATCGGCACTCCTGAACGGCAGGAAAACAGGGTGAGATACAGCCTTCCACACACAGAGGGAGGGCGACAAGCGCAAGCGGCTGCGCGGATCTCGGACAACATCCGGTATGTGGAATCCTTGTTGGAATGGCTGGGGCGCGCGTGGCAGGTCGTGTGGCCTCGTCCGTTCCGTTCCAGACGCTGAGCCAAGTTTGAGACGGGATTCGCAGTGAGAAACGAGGGGGTCTTGAAGCAGACGGAAAGGAGAGACGATTCCTAGGATCCAGTAGATGAGCGTTCTGAGTCAACCCTTTGTTCGACCGAAAAAAGTCGCAGCCCGACAAAAAATAAATCAGCCACATCCGAAAACAGAAGGCCGTCACGTGTCTCTCTCAAAATTTCTGCACGCATCCCAAATGGCGACCCACGCATTATTCGAGACGGCGTCGGGATATGCGATATTCAAGGTCAACTTCAAGGAGGACATCGGCTCCCGGTCCAAGGCCGTCCAGGATTCCATAGATGACCTCGCAAAGTTCGGCAAGATGGTCTCTCTCACCAGCTTCTCGCCCTTCAAATCTGCCGCACACGCTCTCGAAAATGCCAACGACGTCTCCGAGGGTCAGTCTCACTTGTTCTACTCCTCGTCCGCCGCGTAGTGGCTTGCGTTACGCTTGTGCGCGTACCAATTCCCGGGATGCCGCGTTCTCCGGGTGGATGTGTGATCGAGGACCTCATGTATCTCTAAACGCGTGTTACTGACATATCCTCACCTTTAATTTCGCTTTTGGATAGGTATCGTGAGCGATTACCTCAAGTCACTGCTCGAGCTTAACCTTTCCAAACCCTCCAAGGGTTCTTCGATCGTTCTGGCCGTCAATGACCCCATCCTCGCCGGTTCAATCAAGGCCGAACTCAACATCCAATGCGACGCATCCCGTTCCTCCCTCGACGTTCTCCGAGGTATCCGCCAACATGCTCCCAAACTCCTCAAGGGCATGCAAGCCGACGATCTCCTCAAGGCCCAACTCGGTCTCGGCCACTCATACTCTCGAGCAAAGTTAAAGTTCAACGTGAACCGGGTGGACAACATGATTATCCAAGCCATCGCCCTGCTCGATCAGCTTGACAAGGACGTTAACCTGTTTTCCATGCGTGTCAGGGAATGGTACGGATATCACTTCCCCGAACTGGCAAGAATCGTCCCAGACAACTACCTCTATGCCAAAACCATTCAATTCATCGGCCCGAAAGAAAGCCTGAATGAAGACAAGATTCCAGACCTTGCCACCCTCCTCGAGGACGACACGACGAAAGCCCAGAACGTTCTGGACGCAGCCAGAGGTTCAATGGGTGCCTCGTTATCCGAAATCGACATGCTCAACATCTCCGCGTTTGCTATCAGAGTGGTTTCTCTCGCCGACTACCGAAAATCTCTATCATCATACCTTGCTGAGAAGATGAACCTTGTCGCGCCTAGTCTGACGGCTCTTCTGGGAGAACGTATTGGTGCCCGGTTGATCAGCCATGCCGGTAGTTTGACCAACTTGAGCAAATACCCTGCAAGTACCGTTCAGATCTTGGGCGCCGAGAAGGCGCTCTTCCGTGCTCTCAAGACTAAGGGCAACACACCAAAGGTACGCGCTTTCGTTATAGCAGTTTTTTTGTATTCTGATATATCTGCACGTAGTATGGTCTTTTGTACCACTCGACCTTCATCGGAAGGGCTGGTCCAAAACACAAGGGTCGCATTTCGCGGTTCTTGGCCAACAAGTGCTCGATAGCCGCGCGCATTGATTGTTTCTCAGGTAACCTCGCACTTCTAAGCGATCCTGATTTAATGTGGGGCGCGTATCTCTGACTAGTTCACACCCGTTATCACAGAGAAACCCTCGGCAAAGTTCGGTGAAGCCTTACGAGACCAAGTAGAGGAGCGACTCAGATTCTTCGAAACCGGCGAACCGCCTTCCAAGAACGCCGATGCGATCCGAAAAGTTCTCGAATCGATCGCTCTCGAGGACGATGACGAAGGGTCGGACGAGGAAGACGAAGAAGGAATGAAATTTGACGATTCACCTCGGAAAGATGCTGCTGGGTTCTCGATATTACCGCTCATTGAGAATTCGCCCCCGGCCGTGTCACCAAAGAAGAGCAAGAAGAGGAAGGGCGACGATATGGATGTGGACGAGGAGGAAGAGGAAGAGGTCCCAAGGAAGAAGGTTAAACTGTCCAAGGAAGAGAAGAAGGCCCTGAAGAAGGAGCTGAAGCAGAAGAGGAAGGAGGAGGAGAAGGCCGCAGGTGTACGTTCCCTTTTTTTCTTCTCTTTTTTTCTTTTCTTCCCTTCATCTCGTGCTCCTCTCATCCATTCCCTGCGCGTGTGATTCAATCCTGATATATCTGTCCTCACAATAGGGTTCTCCCAAGAAAGAAAAGAAGGAGAAAAAGGAGAAAAAAGGAAAGGAGGAAAAGAAAGACGAGTCGGAGAAAGTTGTGGATGGAACTGCGACAGAACGGCCAGAGAAGAAAGAGAAGAAGGAGAAGAAGAAAAAGAACAAGGAATCATCTTCATGATCTCTAGGTATTCTGCTCTCGCTTTCTTCATTTCCACCTCCGTCTCTGCAATTTCGCGATGTGTGTTTTATTATACAAGTACTTATGCATCTGGTATATACTTCCTGGTCATACACTGGTAATCAACGAACAAGTCCACGACCGTATGGGCCATGCACGTGTGTCAACAAGATGGTAGCTTCTACAAAATGTACGTTCGTGAGAGTTCGTGCAGCATCCGTAATCCACGCCTCGGATCAGGTCGTCTTCATCCGAGATATATCTTCGTGCCGGCTGGTTATCAGGCCAGCGGGTTTGCAGCTTGGAGAACCACAACTCCAGCCTTAACTCCAGAAACCACCAAAGCCGTTCCAACATCTCCAATCGTCCTCCTCGCCTCAGCTCCAACCGGTTTCCCACTACGCATCACCTCCTTCAACTCTGCAGAATGACACTCAACCGCCAACCTCCTCGACCTCCCAACCATAACCAGCACCCTCGTCTTCCTCTCGCTCATCGCGTCCACGATCTCGTTCACACGTCCAACGATCGCATGTAACGGCTTAGGCGTCCCCATCCCCGAGAACTCGACCCTCGTCAACGCCTCCTTCACCACTTCGCTCACCCCATCGCTCTCCCTCCCCCCAGCGTAAAGACCCCAAGTGACATTATCCGCGGTATCGCTCTGCAACCTCATCTGGGTATCGTGTTCACCGTAAACGGTGTCCATGACGGATGCGACGGTATGGTGGAGGTTGGGATGCTCGTGGACCGGTATTTTCTGATTCTTCTCGGGGCCGGATGGGGTATAAGCTTCGGGAGGTTCCCGAACACCTTCCACGATATCTTCCTTCCGGACCCTTATGACCGTAGCACTGACTTGTACGCTTGAACACAGCTGCACGACCCACTCGAGCGTCCCACGATCGTCGGGACCACCAAAGAACGGGAGGACCAGGTGATAAGCCGTAGCCTTCCTGAAAGAATCTCCAGGGGACCGAGCCACCGGATCGACATACAACGCCACATCGATATCGGGGCACCGCGAGAACACCTCTTGCACGAATTGGGAGTGGACGCCCGAGGTCGAACTCGATCTGCCGTGGGTAGTCCTGAACAACGCATCGAACGGGTTCGTACTCTGATGGTGGGGCGTCGAAACTGGTGAGTTTGGATTCGAGGTCGGGTCACCGGGAGATTCTGAGTCGTGAGTAGGGGGTAACCAAGGCAAGAGGATCAAGTGTGAGGTGTTTTTCTTCGCGTGATCCGCAACGCAATTGGCAAGATCGTCAAAAGAAATAATAGCAAGGGAAGTGGTGACATCCACTCCGTTAATATCCCCAAACGTCCGGTAAATCTCCAACGTAGGGTCGGTGCGCACCAGGGTATCCGTAACGGATCCCTTCATGACAGCCGAAACACGATCCGAAAGTTCGATCAACCTCAGCGCATCGATGCTGACGTCCCGTCTACCGGGTAACCTGAGACTCGAGGTGGAACTGTGGCTGGACGAATGGGGCGGAGGTGGCGAAGGGTGGATGAGCTGGGTGATGGACATCATTCCTGGTAGGTGTTCGACTTTGTCCAGCACGGCGGTAAACCTGGTCCTCCACTTCATATCATCCGTATAACTGGAACCAGACGCGTGACTTCTTTGACCGCGAGGTTGACCACGAGCCTCTTCTCCATCCATGTTGTTGTAATCTGCCCCGGTGGCCGCGACGCGGGTCCTGAGGTGAGGCGGATACAGGATTGTGACGGCGGGAGTAGTCATGAACGTCAGAATCAGCGCCTCAAGGACGAACATAGAGAAGACCCTCTGGTCGACGATACCAGCCGCGAGACCGACGTTGAGAACGATCAACTCCACCAACCTGTGACATGTGTGAGCATTGACTTAAAAAAAGACGAGAGACATGAGAAGGGCTTGCCCTTTACAACTCATCAGGGACCCGATGGTCGTGGATTCACGCCAACTGAACCCAGCAAACCGCGCTGCGGCGGAGCATGCACCGAATTTCCCTATGTAAGCCGTGGCACAAATGGCAATCGTGTAACCCCATGTGACCTCGTCGTTGAGGAGGCCAAGATCAGTCGAAAGACCAGAAAGTGTGAAATACTGTCAGAGAGGTGAGCTCGATAAGATCACCCGACAGTTGGTGGACGCATACAAGAGGCAAAAAGATGATCGAAACTGCATCTTCGAGTTTCTCGGTTAACGCGATGGCGAGATTGCCTTGTCGTGGAACGATGAGCCCAACAACGAAAGCGCCTTTGGAGACTTCGGTGAGATGGAACAGCGAGGCAGAGAATCCAAGACAAACCGAATATCGCATGCACGCCGATAATATCGGTAAAGAACGCGGACCCAAACATCAGGAGAATAACGAACGTCATGAAACTCTTCGACGGTCCATTGGTGATCGAACCAGTCCGGATGGCGACCCACAAAACGACTCTCTTTACCAGAAGGAGTAAGAACAATGTCCACCCGACGCAAGTCAAAAGGATCCATAAAGCCGTAAGTCCCGACCCCGCGTTTACCAAGGCGACACTCAAAGCCAAGAGACTCCAGCCCACAATATCGTTCCCAACTCCGGCAGACAAGACGACAATCCCAACAGTCGTGTCCAAAAGCTTGAGCTCCGTCAGGATACGGCACAGTACCGGGAACGCAGTGATTGAAAACGCGACTCCAGCAAACAGCATAAAATGTGTAAACTCGACGGTCTTGTCCACGAACTGATTATACAGCGGGATGGACAACCCAGCACCCAAAACAAAAGCTGTGGCACAAGGTGGTCATTTTCAGAACGGAGGTAAGAATCGCTATCACCGTATTTCGGCGCCTTAAGGACTTGGGACTCACGGATGACCATCCCCGCCAAGGAGACCGTTATGGACAACTTGGCATTACGTTTTATGACCCCAGTATCGATTTCGAGTCCAACCAGGAATAAAAAAAGAGAGAGACCAATGTTTGCGACCAAGGAGAGATAAGGTCTTGACTGGGTTGGGAATACGCGCTCCGTGAACCCTGGTATCCGACCAAACGCGGTAGGTCCGAGTAAGATTCCACCTAAAGGACCTATCAGAAAAAGGCTCGGCGTTCGGAGGTATCAACAACACGTCGTACCCAAGACCTCCGCAATAACTTTAGGTTGTCTGATCTTTGCGAGGCCCAAGGAAAGCAGTTGCGATGTTAAGATGATAACCCCTAGACCGGGACAAAACGGCAAGTCAACCAAAGCTTATCGTCAGACCCGGCCACGGTGACTCCGCACCCAGCGGCGGAAGCAACATCAAACTCACCGACTTGAACGATCCACAACCTGATCGGGTCTACACTATCGAACTCCGTTGGGTCTTTTCCGCCAAGAAGGCTCCCCTAAAACGGCGGAAAGACGAAAAGAGGTGAGCCCGGGTGGTTGGGTCATTTCCCCGAAAAACGGCCGTACCTGTCTCACCTGCTCTGGCGCCGTTCGTGTATCCCGTAGCGCATCAGCGATACTGAGTATGTGTTGAGAAAAGTCGCTCGAGAGCATCGTCTGTATTGCACGAGCGGCACGAGAGGCGAGGCTGGAATACAGAAGGAACCCCGTGAAGAACCATGCCTGTCATTGGTCCATTCCGATGGGGGGAGACAAACCGGCCCGATGATCACCGGATCGAGAGGGAGTGTGGCATGTCCCCTCGCTTAGCGCTGATCGCGTACGACGGCAACAGCGACAGGCAAGACCCAGATCCTGAGCGAGGGGCCCAGTTCGGTTCGCTTCCCGCTCTGCATTGCTCGTCGCACCTATTGTCGACGCCCTGGATGAGGCCAGAGATCCATCCCCCATCAAGGGCTTAATCCATCACGTAATCGACCAAAAGGAAGAAGGTCAAATCGTCCAAGGAAGAGAGGAAGGCCTCAAGGAAGGAGCTGAAGCAGAAGAAGAGGGGGGAGAAGAAGGCCATGGGTGCACGTTCCCTTTTTTCTCTTTTCATTTTCATTTCTTCAGCTCGTGCTCCACTCGTCCATTCCCTGCGCGTGTGATCTAATCCTGACACATCTGTCCTCATAATTCGGCTCTCCAAACCAAGAGAATAATGGGGCGAAAAGAACAGGGAATCGTCTTTATGATTCTCTAGGTATTTTCCTCTCGTTTTCTTCATTTTCATCTCCGTCTGCAGTTTCGAGATGTGTGTTTGATTATACAAGTACTTATGCATCTGGTATATACATTTGGTCATACACTGGTAATCAACGAGCAAATCCACCACGGTATGGGCCGGGGCCATGCGCGATGGTGGGTGGCCCTTTCAAAGAGTATATGTTCGTGAGAGTTCGTCAAGTTTCGTGATCAACGCCTCGGATCAGGTCATCTTCATCCAAGATATCTTCGTATCGGGTGGTCATCAGGCTGGCGGGTTCGCAGCTTGGAGAACCACAACTCCAGCCTTGACTCCGGAAACCACCAAAGCCGTTCCAACATCCCCAATCGTCCTCCTCGCCTCGCCTCCAATCGGTTTCCCACTACGCATCACCTCCTTCAACTCGGCGGTATGGCTCTCAACCACCAACCTCCTCGACCTCCCAACCATAACCAAAACCCTCGTCTTCTTCTCACTCATCACATCCACGATCTCGTTCACACGTCCAACGATCGCATGTAACGGCTTAGGCGTCCCCATCTCCAAGAACTCGACCCTCGTCAACGCCTCCTTCACCACTTCGCTCACCCCGTCGTTCTCCCTTCCCCCAGCGTAGAGACCCCAGGTAACGTTGTCCGCAGTATCGCTCTGTAGCCTCATCTGGGTATCCTGCTGACCATAGGCGGTATCCATGACGGATGCGATGGTATGCTGGAGAGTGGGGTGCTCAAGGACCGGTATTCTTTGATTCTTCTCGGAGTCGGATGGTATATAAGCTTCAAGGGGTCCCCGAACCTCCTCTACGATGTCTTCCTTCCGTACTCTCATAACCGTAGCGCTGACTTGTGCACTGGAACACAACTGCACGACCCACTCGAGTATCGCACGATCGTCGGGACCACCAAAGAACGGAAGAACGAGGTGGTAAGCCGTGGACTTCCTGAAGGCGTCTCCAGGAGATCGAGCCACCGGATCGATATACAACGCCACATCGGTATCTGAGCACCGCGAGAACACTTCTCGCACGAATTGGGAGTGAACCACCGAGGTCGAAGCCGACCCGCCGTGGGTAGCCTTGAACAACGCATCGAACGGGTTCGTGCTCTGATGGTGGGGCGTCGAAGCTTGTGGGTTTGAGTCCGAAGTTGGGTCGTTGGGAGAGTCTGAGTCGTGAGTAGGGGGCAACCAAGGTAAGAGGACCAAGTGTGAGATATTGTTCTTCGCGTGATCTGCAATGCAATTGGCAAGATCACCAAAAGAAACAATAGCGAGGGAGGTGGTCACATCCACTCCATTGATATCCCCGAACGTCCGATAGATCTCCAACGTGGGATCGGTCCGTACCAGGGTATCCGTAGCGGATCCCTTCATGACAGCCGAAACACGATCCGAAAGTTCGATCAGCCTCAGCGCATCGATGCTGACGCCCCGTCTGCCGGACAACCTGAGACTCGAGATGGAACTGTGATCGGACGAGTGCGACGGAGGTGGCGAAGGGTGAATGAGTTGGGTAAGGGACATCATTCCTGGCAGGTGTTCGACTTTGTCCAGCACGACGGTGAATCTAGTCCTCCACTTCGTATCATCTGCACGACTAGAGCCAGACGCGCGACTTCTTCGAGCACGAGGTTGATTTCTAGCCTCTTCTCCATCCACGTTGTTGAAGTTCACCCCGGTAGCAGTAACGCGAGTCCTGAGGTGAGGCGGATACAGGATCGTGACGGCGGGGGTAGTCATGAATGTCAACACCAACGCCTCAAGGACGAACATAGAGAAGACCCTCTGGTCGAGGATGCCAGCCGCGAGACCGACGTTGAGAACAATCAGCTCCACTAGCCTGTGAAACTTGTAAGTATGGATTCGAGAGGTAGAAAACATGGGAAGGGCTTGCCCTTTACAACTCATCAGGGACCCGATGGTCGTGGATTCACGCCAACTGAACCCAGCAAACCGCGCTGCAATGGAGCATGCACCGAATTTACCCACATAAGCCATGGCGCAGATGGCGATCGTGTACCCCCAAGTGATGCCGTCGTTGAGGAGACCGAGATCGGTCGAAAGACCAGACAGTGTGAAGTACTGTAAAAGAGGTGAGCTCGATATGACCTCCTGACGGCTGGCAGGCGCATACAAGAGGTAAAAAGATGATCGAAACCGCATCTTCGAGTTTCTCGGTCAAGGTGATGGCGAGATTGCCTTGTCGTGGAACGATGAGTCCAACGACGAAAGCGCCTTTGAAAACTCCAATGAGAAGGTATAACAAGGCAGGGAATCCAAAACAAACCGAATATCGCATGCACGCCGATGACATCGGTAAAGAATGCGGACCCAAACATCAGGAGGATAATGAATGTCATGAAGCTCTTCGACGGTCCATTGTTAATCGAACCGGTCTGGATGGCGACCCACAGAACCACCCTCTTTACCAGAAGGAGCAGGAACAACGTCCACCCAATGCAAGTCAAGAGGATCCATAAAGCTGTGAGTCCCGAACCCGCATTCACCAAAGCTACGCTCAAAGCCAACAGGGTCCACCCCACAATATCGTTCCCGACTCCGGCAGACAAGACGACAATTCCAACAGTCGTGTCCAAAAGCTTGAGCTCCGTCAGGATACGGCACAGCACCGGAAACGCAGTGATGGAAAATGCGACTCCGGCAAACAGCATGAAATGTGTAAACTCGACGGTCTTGTCCACGAACCGATCGTACAGCGGGACAGACAGACCGACACCCAAACCAAAAGCTGTGGCACAAGGTGGTCATTTTCAGAACGGAGGTAAGGGTTGCAATCACCGTATTTCGGTGCCTTGAGGACTTGGAACTTACGGACGACCATCCCCGCCAAGGAGACCGTCGTGGACAACTTGGCATTACGTTTTATGACCCCAGCATCGATCTCGAGCCCAACCAGGAATAAAAAAAGAGAGAGACCGATGTTTGCGACCAAGGAGAGGTATGGTCTCGACTCTGTGGGGAATATGTGTTCCGTGAACCCCGGTATCCGACCAAACGCGGTAGGCCCGAGTAAGATTCCACCTAAAGAACCTGTTAGGGAAAGGCTCGCCGTCGGAGGATGTTAACGCGTCGTACCCAAGACTTCCGCAATGACTTTAGGTTGTCTGATCTTTGCGAGGCCCAAGGAAAGTAGTTGCGATGTCAAGATGATGACTCCTAGACGGCAATCGACCAAAGCCTATCATCAGACCTGAACCACACCGCGCCCAACGGGTGGGAGTTGCATCAAACTCACCGACTTGAATGATCCATAACCTGATCGGGTCTGCAGTGTTGAACTCCGTTGGGTCCTTCCCGCTGAGGAGGCCTCCCTAAAGCGACGAAAAGACGAAAACGGTGAGCTCGTATGTTGAACCATTCTCCCGAAAAAACGATGGTATCGATCTCACCTGCTCTGGTGCCGCTCGTTTGTCCCATATCGCGTGGACGATACTGATTATGGGCTGAGAAAATCCACTCGAGGGCATCGTCGATGTTGTGCAAGCGGCAGGAGAGGTGGGGCTGTAAAACAGAAGGAGCCCTGTGGGGCATCGCGCATGTAATTGGTCACCGGTCAATTCCAATGGGGAAGAGGCAACCGGCCCGGAGCCTGTCAACGGAGGTCCGCCCTCTCCCTTAGCGCTGATCGTGCGCGACAACCACAGCGACAGACAAGACCCAGATCCTGGTCGAGAGGCCCAGTTCGATTCGCTTCCCGCCCTGCATTGCTCGTCGCGCTTATCGTCAGTGTTCTGGGTGAGGCTGGAGATCCATCCCCCACCAAGGGCTTAATTCATCACGTAATCGTCCAATCCACCTCTGTGGTCCTTAGACTCCAGAGGGGATTCCACGAGGCCTCTGCCTCCCCCAGTATGGAGCAAAGAGACACCTAAAGGCTAGACACGATTGGCTGACCTACGGCTCGGCGGAGTACTGGGATAATCTCAGCCTGGTTAGCCTGCGAATGATCCTTATCACTTGATGGCATGGAAGTCCAACGTCTGGACGTGCGTATCGCTCCGAAACCCCACGAGGACGGAGCTACCGTTACCCCATCCCCCACTCTCCACTCCTCGCTTAGTCCCAAGGACAATACGCCCTCCGTTTTGTCGAAAACCTTTGCCAGGTTTTTGAGACTCGAATGGCCGACACTCTATTCGCTCGCGTAGTGCAGGACGCGGCGTATTCAGAACGGGCAATCTGACAAGACCGGCACACACGGACCCATCGCGCGCGTTTGTCCCACTAGTTCGTGAGTTTTTGCGCCCTCTACCACCTGACTCTTGGATTATATGTCGCTCCTATTCCCGCGACGTGGGAGTCGCGCTATGTAGTCGATCAAAACTTTCCTTGAATACTTGTCACTCACCCTTTGCACCCGTACCCGACTCCTGCTGACCTTTTTATCTTCTTTCAGGCATCGCTTGGACCTGTCAAACTCTGAAGCCATTACGTTCTGGGACATAGAGAACCGTGAAAGACCACGAAGGACCAGACCCACAACGCGTTGGCACCGCCCAAAAAACTTCCAGCCACGCTTGTGCGTTATGGGTGAGAATACCCGACGTGCGTTCCCACACCAGCATACTCATCTCAATATTTTGTAAGCGTCCTATGGAGGGCTCTAGACCGGGATGCCGTTCGCTTTCCCATCAAGTTAAGGCAGGACCGGACCAGTCGGGTACACTTAGATTGTGTTTCAACGATCGATAGCGTAGCCGATCTAATCCACAACAAAGGTACGTGAGAGCCCACCGTTCTAGATCCTTGCTGGTCAGCTGAGCTGGAACGAGGTGCTTTTCGATTCCACGAGCCCATGGTGGACATGTCGAAGCTACAAGCTACAACAATCTCGCTTGTTTCATTCACCCATCAAAGGCGATTCAATGTTGCGATACTTCCATGCTGGAATCATTTGGATACTATCCGACCATGGACTCAGTGTCGTCACCACTTGCGTTATCTCTTCTATCTTGCAGCTGGTACTTGGATTTTCCGGAGGAAGCCCTCACGTTCTTGGACTTGCAGTGTCCGAATACAATAATAAAATTCCGATAGTGAAGCTCCCGACAGACAGATCAAGGGGTACTCTATTTCTTGCCGACTCCATTCTCCGCGCTCATGCCGGATTGCACCCCAGTTCCTTCCATTTGGTCCCACCGGTCAATCCCCGACATTTCTCCAGTCGTAAGGAGAACGAGTTCAATGCGTCGCTCAGATACGGACCAGTTATCGCGGATTCGAGCTTGACGCCTACCCGTACCATGATACTCCCGCCTCGAGGCGCGAGATCTGCTTCAAGAGAGTTTGCCCCTAAACGTTGCACAGCCCCCACAATTTACCTTTGGATCATTTTTGACGGCTGGGTTGCGTCGGAGCTAGAGCGATTTTCCCATCCCCCCCCTCCCGGAGCAACTTGAAAGCTCGAGTTGGATCAATTGTGATCGGGGAATGATCCCTGGGTCCTGGTCATCATCACATATCAGGTCCTTGCGTGGTGGAATACTCCTAATGGTCGGTTTTTTTCTTTTCACGAGCTGCGCGCACCCTACCGCTCACTCCGCTCACGAAGATTGTGCCGTTCCTGGTTTCATTAAGCGATGATGTGATGAGTCATCTCGGGTTACTCAGGGGCCGAATGGCTGGAGGTATTCATGGGTAGCGGTCATTTTGTTTGTTGCCGGTCGTGTCTCCCTGGTCAACGCCACAATCATTTTCAGATACACGTACCTACCCGCGCACCGCCGCGTGTAAAAGAAACAACAGGGCCTACCCGGCGTTCAGATAGGGGGGGCTGCTTACTTCGATATATGCAAGTACACAAAACGAAAGCGGGATCTGGCGCTGGGATAAAATTGGACCGATCGATTCCAGACCGCCGGACTTTTCGTAGAGAAATCCGGGAGAGGACGACCACTGCGTCTGTTCATCGTCTATCTTCGCTATTGACGTTGCCGCTTCGGTTCGATGGAAAATCCTGAGGTAAATATTCATTTCGTTTTACGTTGCGCATCTTTTCGCGAACATATGCAAAAGTGCCAGCCCAGGCTGCCCAGGAACGAATGAAAGCGAAAAATACGGATGAAATGGTGGCTCAGAGCGCTAACCACGTGGCTATTCTTTCCTCCCACGTTCTTCGGACTTGCTCTCACGCTCATTCTTTCGTGTTCATTAATCTCGTTATCGCAACGGACCACGGGACTCCCGAGGCCGCTTGCCCATCTCGTTATCTGGATCTACGCCCATTCTCGTCCTCATTGGGCGCCAGGCTCTCATCTCACCATCTGATGTCAGATGAGCCTACGGGAACGCATCCATCACAATCGGCGTGAAACCGAATATTCGGTCAAGACGAACGTTACAACACACATTGAATCGGTGGGAGATGGCCGTCCACTAGGGTCCTTGCGGAAAAACCGACTTACGACACGGGTCGATTGAGATCGAGAGAGGGCGACGGAGAAGGCGGCGGGAGATATACGGTTTGGATCAGCGTGTATGGGAATGGACGGTCACGCCCTCTCACCCTCTCCGATCAGGAAAAACCTCTACCCGCTCGGTCTCCCGACGGGACGTTCGACGTTGAACCCACCCGGATCCGGAAGCTACACCGGCCGACCTCACCGGCTATAACGGATCCAACCCACGTAACCGCACCATTTCAATTCGAGCGAACGGACACGTATGTGCGTGAGCCTAGACTTTTTCCGTTGCACGCTTTGATTTGACATGACAGAGGAGGATTCACGTTTACCAAGAGTGGGCAGGCAGTACTACTCCTAAACCCGGTGGGCTGGAATCTACCTTCCGTTTTCGGGAAAAAGTTGTCGGGAACACCTACTGACTGTAGCTTTCGAAGAGTCACACTAAACTTGAAAGAAAAACGCGTTGTCTTCCCAGCTTGATGTCCGGGGGGAAAGGCTACGCAAAACGTGACGCGTGTGTGTTCGCAACGCCAAAACGGGATTCGATTGGCGCAAGTAATGTTCCACGCCACCAGCGCGCCAGGGGGGGAGGGGTTGAAAGTTGGGATGAACGGTAAAGGCGCGGGAGTGTGGGCGGCACGCTTGCTGTCCGATTCGACGTACAGCCAACCCCTGAGGATCATCTCTCGGAAGGTGCTAATCGCCTGATTACGTTCGTGGGTGAAAGATTGACGAGAAAGATAGCGTCTCTCTCTACCCGACCCGCCGCCAACATATCCATAAATCCGACATAATCATCACGAATCACAGATGCAATGCACAGCTGTAGGACATAAGACGAAAGAGAGACCTCCGTTCCGAGACATCACCCCATAGAATGAAGGGAAACCCACCCCCCACCGTTTTGTTCTCACGCGCCCAAACCCAAGTACATACTTACATACCGAGGACAAGGGTAATTGAGAAATGGCAAATGATCCAGCGAGTATACAGTCCGGACCCAGGCCAGGCACGTTTCTGAGTTACATTTAGAGTAACTATCGTTCCAGCTGTCGATCAGAATTCCGAATTCCTCCTTCTCTCGTTTCTCTCCCTCAATTCGACCGGTCGACCCCTCGAGACGCCGCGCGCGACAATGGCACCTGTTCGTTTCGAAAATCGTTGTTCTTTCGGTTTCTTTCCCTCCTAGACTTTTTTTTCCAGGCGTGGTAGTGGAGGTCCCTCTTCCCCCCACGCTTCGCAGACCACTTCCGTGCCGAGAACCCATGCGGGAGACGCGACACGCGCGCGCGCGTGAGCCAAGCCTCCGAATCGTAGGTGAAAAGTTCAACCGCGACACGGATTTGTATGGGCAAAAACCCCCTGTCGCCTTGCGTATGGCTCGAAACCGTCGTTTTACTTCCTCATTCAACCTCTTGATTTTTCAATTCTACCCCTTAAGTGGTGCGAAAATGAAAGGGAGCCCGACCTGTGGGCTCGTATGCCGCTGCTGTTTATTCTTTCTCAGCGCTCAGAGTTTTTGATCTCGACCGACCAACACCCCCGTTGAGCCTGTGAGACCGCGCAAGCTTCTACCGTGCCGATCCCGAGTGCGGAGGGGCCGAGGAGGCGAACTTCTGGCCTATCCTCCTCGTCTCGATCGACATGTATACGATCAATGAACTCTCGATACCACAACCAGCTCGCGAGTTGCAACCGTTTGGACATATATGGGCTTATGCATGGGCCGATATGAGTTAGCCCTGAGCCCGCCCGCGCCTCGGCGATTGGATCAGATGCGGTATTTGTATTGTAACCACTGTTGCTGCTGCTGGCCTCCAAAGTGCTCTGATGTTTTAACTTTGTCCCTCGAACGCACGCCCAATCGCTACTGAAATGACCCCTCTCACATCATCATGTATCAAAGCAACACGAACCCTGTACCTAACACTCGTAACCAGCGCAGGTTCTGCGAGAATGAGATAAGCGCAACTCAGGGACGAACCCGGGGTTCCGGGGAACAGGGAGCGGCGGAATCCGGGGGACGGACGGCCCTCGCCGAGCGCTTACCCAAGCCAACCGACGGGACGGGAGTGAAAAAGGAATCTAAAGCGCGGCGTTGGGATTGACGCCGATTGGTTCACAAAGTTGGATGAAGAAAGTTGAGTGGCTCGAGGGAAAAAAAGAGAGTTTCCGATCCTATGGACCCTGTGAGCTGGTAGCACGAAACAGCAACACCCAACCCTGGGTTCCCTCGTCCGTATTCACCGTACGCGGTTCCCACCAGCCCCAGTGTCTCTCTCCGAGCCAACCAGTGCCAGCGCACACCGCCCTCAAGGCGCCCGGCTAACCATCTTTCAGCGTTCCGTCAACGCCAACCCTACCCGTTTCGGCGAGATTGGCTTTCGGTCAAACCTTGTTCGAAAAAACGCTGAATATGAACTTACGGAGACGTGTTCGTTCCCATCCGTTCTGTCGTCCTTGACGGCGGCACCCCCCGAGAGCCAGTCGGAGGAGCGGTTTAGTCTGCAGGTGATCTCTGTTTACGCTTATGTGACCGTCTCCTTGTGAGGACTGGTGTACCAGACCCGGTACAGGGTCCACCATTAACGCTTTTTTCCATCAGGTAAGGATTCAGGAACGCCCTGCTCTTCATTAGCGCCCTATGTCTCTGTTCTAGCCTCCTCATTCGTTCGCTCGGACCCAGAGCAACGGATATAGTGGACATTAGGATAAAGTGGATCGATACACTCGCCGTGGCATCCTGCGGGTGGGTTGCGCTTGGCAATCG
>Ga0307513_10000660_pt1 | contig 49576 bp, 47 predicted proteins | sample 15_EM_MG_FD_202174 | JGI IMG/M metagenome (GOLD analysis project Ga0307513, IMG submission 202174) | Populus trichocarpa ectomycorrhiza microbial communities from riparian zone in the Pacific Northwest, United States - 15_EM | ecosystem: Host-associated > Plants > Roots > Unclassified | place... | reverse complement strand
ACCCCCCCAATGTCGCCAGGTAAGATGGTAGCTGACGGGAACTTTCTTCCTGCGCACAGATACCTCCTTCCTAAAGCTCGGAAAGCCGTCTCCGCAGATGACGACGCAGCTGAGGCTGCCCACCACTACAAAGAAGCAGAGAATAGTGGCGGCGGGAAAAAACGTAAACATGAGCGGGGTCAGAATAAAGCGAGGAAGTTTCATTTCGCGAACGACGAGGTTAAACTGTGTAACAGTCTTGTTATGGTTCCGCGGGAGAGTCTGTTCGAAGGGACTGTTTGCGAATTCGCGTTGAATGCCCGACCCAAAGGTCAGAAGACGAAACAGCGGGGGAAGAATGGGGGTTCGGGGAAGAAGAGGAAGGGAGAAGAGGCCGAGGCGGGGGAGGGCGCGGGGGAAGCTAAGGTTATGGAGGGGAAGGAAGAGGAGGAATGGGTGCAGCCGGATGGGTTGTCGAAAAAGTGTGGTTTCTCACATAATTTACGGGAGTATTTGAAGAGCAAGCGGGACGATTCCGAAGGGGTTTGTCCGGTTTGGGAGGTGAGAGGATATTGCGCGGGTGGGTGGAGATGCAGATGGATCGGGTCGCATTCTAAGGAAGATGAGAGTGGAGAGTTATATATGGTGGTTGACGAGGAAAAGAAGAAGGCGTTTGAGGAGAAGGTTGTAGAAGATCGAAAGACAAAGCTTGCTAATTCAAGGGTTATCATGGGACTTGGAGATGATAGACCCCAGCAGTGGGAGGAGGAGGTCCCTGTCGGAGGTTTTGATGACCCATATGGAGAGATTGTTAATTCTATCCCGATGGGCCTTAAGATCCGGCTGAGGAAGAGCGAATTTCCGACCAAGAAGAGCGAAGTTTACACTGAGTGGGAATTTAAAGAGAAGACTACGCGGGATGGTTTGGGTTACGACGACAAGGGCGATAGTAGGGCTTCTTTTGTGGATGCACCTGTGAATGCAGCCGAGAAGCGGAGAATATACATTGGGCGGGATACACCATTGTTGGCTCCTTTAACGTAAGTCAGGTCCCCCTTTGAGTATGATTGCGATTAACACTAGTGGCTTTCTAGAACAACGGGCAATCTCCCCTTTCGCCGTCTATGTTCTAATCTCGGTGCTGCCCTTACCTACTCCGAAATGGCCATGTCTGTTCCCCTTCTCCAAGGCCATAAGCCAGAGTGGGCGCTGTTGAGGGCCCATGTCTCCGAAATTCCGAACTTTGGTGCTCAGATTTGCGGCACTAGGATTGGAACGGCAGTTCGAGCAACCGAAGTTTTAACAACTTTGTTCCCATCGGCTGCCTCTTCTCGTCATGGGCTGTCACTTGTTGACTTGAACTGCGGATGTCCAATTGACCTTGTATACCGTCAAGGTGGAGGTAGCGCACTTCTAGATCAACCATCCAAGTTAATCAAGATGCTCAAAGGAATGAATTATGTCTCTGGGGAAACACCTATAACGTGCAAGATTAGGTTGGGAACTCGAGATTCCTCTCCCGTTGCTAAGAAACTTGCCCAGAGAATCTACGATGCTGGGGATGTTCAGGCTATCACCCTTCATGGCAGGAGTCGTCAGCAACGATACTCTCGGGATGCCGACTGGACTTATATTGCCGAGACTGCGGCGTTGATCAAAGCTCTTAAGCTGAAGTCTGACACAATTGCCGACACCGCGATTGATAAGGAGGCGAGAGATAAGCCGGATGTCTTCTTTGTAGGAAACGGGGATTGCTACTCCCACATCGACTACTACAACTCCATAGATCAAGGCAACGTTGATGGAGTAATGCTCGCAAGAGGAGCTTTGATAAAACCCTGGCTCTTTGAGGAAATCCAAAAAGGCCAGTATTTGGACAAATCTGCTACCGAGCGTCTGGACTACATTCGTGAGTACGTTCGATACGGGCTTGAATGTTGGGGCAGTGACGAGCTCGGTGTTGCTACTACTCGTAGATTCCTCCTCGAATGGCTCAGCTTTGGATGCAGATATGTGCCTATTGGGATCCTCGAGAGACTACCTCCTCGCATTCAGGACAGACCTCCTCCATGGAAAGGAAGGAATGAATTGGAGTGTTTGCTTGGCAGCTCCGACTATAGGGATTGGATTAAGGTCTCGGAAATGTTTTTGGGACCTTGTCCGAGCGACTTTCACTTTACGCCTAAGCATAAGGTTTGCAAGATACTTCTTAGTTAGGAGACTGAAGGCTGACAGGTGGATTAGAGTAATGCACATGAGGAGACCGAGGCGGAAGGGTAGTTTGGCAATAGGCCTCGACAACGGGCGGTATCCTATACCCACCACAAGCTCTTCATTTTCGTAAGGCTTTTTAGCGCAAGACTAAATAGCAATGGGCTTAGTACCGTGTCAAAATATATTTGTAAATTACATCTGGTCTTCTACAACTTAACTCTTCTGTAAATTTCGACGGGGCGGCGGAGGTGATTCCTGAGCTATGGAGTCTGGAACGTATTTTGTCTGCGTGTCACATAAAGGTTACTCAGGCTGCGTTTGCCTTATCGCATTACGCCTCCTTGGAGCAAATGTTCGGTGTCAGTGCAGTATCGGGGCCACGGACGCCCTTCTTGAGTTTATCAATAGAGGTCAGGCTGGTGGTTTTCGTACCGACAGACATCGTCAAAGTGATATGACGACATCTCCAAATATTTTATTCGAGTGCTTGAGTACAACAGGCTGCTAATTTTCCGCAAGCGGTGTAATTACGGTGACTTGGACAGTTCACAGCAACTTGCTCCAGGCCGGCCTGCAAATGGTTACTTTTACTTTAGGCTATCTGACGAAACCGTGGCCTTTTAGCTGCCCTGCTGGGGGTGACGTATGAGCTGTCTGGGTGACATGTGGCTTGCACCACAAACAGGGCAACGGTAAAGCCACTTTCCCAATTTCACAACTTGACACCAGCCAGCCTACAGCCCACAATTTCTTCCTTCCTACTCCTCCACCTTCTTCCCCTCATCACCTTACGACCCTCTCTTTCAGCGTCTCCTTTTATCTCTTCCTTCGATACCAACGCCTGTCGAGACTTTCGACTGCTTCACACGATACCCACGCTGCATAACGAAGCACAAGTTACTGTGCACTGAATAAAACTTGCGGAAAAAAGGCCCCCCTAATCGTTTTTCATAACGAGCCCATCATGACTCTTTACTACTCTTTGGTATATACCCTTTTCTATTCATCGTCCAATTGAAAGGAGACGAGTTTGTTGTCTTTTCACATACACGTCTATTTCACTCTACTCTATTGTTGTTACTGTAGAACTATGACGTAACAAACAAACAAACAACAAACAACCATATGTAACTTTGAGAATATTGCTAATGGGGCGCATTTATGTAGGTTTTTGTCTTGCTCATGGTAGAGATGGTAGTCTACCTTCTCATGGTCTTGCCGGTCCCGTACTCCCCAAGGATGCGGTTTTTCACCTGGATTTCAACGAGCGCAGTCGTGGGAAAGATACAGTACTGTCTTAAGGTTGGCTTTCCCTGTCTAGCTGAACGGGTGAATTGGGTATCAACGGGACAAAAATAAATAGATTACCTTCGTCTTCATCTTGATCCTCTTCGTCGATTCCGTCAACCGCGTCTACCGTGTTCAGTCTGAGCTCTCGGAGAATAAACATATGGGAGGTCAAAGCGTTATGGGACATGAACGCATGGAGGTTCAGGCCAGGAAGTTCTATTCTCAGCGTAACATGTATGAGGATCCGTTCTGTCGTTTTGATCTTGGGGGCTGTTTTACTAATGGAGTATGGTCGCGCATAGGTACCTTTGTGGATTCACGCTCTTCTTGTCTTTTATTCTTGATCGCACCTACGCCTTGACTCTTGAGAACTTGCAGCTTCATACCACTGTTAAGCAGTTGAGGAGCGATAATGCGAAGCTGGCTGAGGGCGGTGCCGATGAGCTGAAAGAGCAATTGGCTGCTGCGAAGAGGGATACTGAGGTCATGAAGAAGCAGGCTGAAGGTTTGGCCAGAGAGTTCGATGAGTTGGCTGACCGCTATGCCGAAGTCAGTGGCGGAGAGAGAGTTGCTAAGAAGGAGCTCTAGGCTTGGAACATCAGGCTATGAAGAGGAAGGAGAGGCCTTTATCTCCCGTGTTGCAGTTAGCTAGCAATAGTGATGGTATGGAGAACATTTTCTAATTATTTGTGGTTCAAGGGTTTGAAAATTTGCTTTTGGTTCATAGGTGTTTATTGCTTTGACTGGGGCTTGTTTTCTACTTTTCTTTGTTTCCTAGGAATGGTTTGGTGAAAAGCTACGAGGATTCAATTTTATGTCTTAGGCTCTAGAGCGATTAAGTGAATTCGACGTGGTTGTCGAGTTGGTTATTCGCGTCAAGGTGTGGGGTTGCCGCAGGATAGCTTATTCACTTTAAACATTTATTATGTCGAACTCTAAGCTTTCTGGTTGTGGCCTTTCTTGGGTTGTTACCTTTCCATTCATAAACATCCTTCGTGAAACCACAGGACTCATTTACCCATGGCGAAGGCTGTATGGTTCCGACGCTCAAGTAATCCCACCCTCCTTTCTCCGACAATTCTGGGTTCCCCCCAAACATTATCCTGGCTCAAGATCTAGTCATCCTCATCATATTCTCTGTCCTAAGTTTGCGTTGGCCTGTGGGAAAGAACCAACTCTGGTACACACTTCAACATGCTTGTTAATATCCATAAACCGGTTAATCTCCTCCGAGGCCATCCATCGACCCGCCTTCTTGCGACGGACCTAATACGTGAGTCCGCTGCTAAGGTCCTTAGCTCGGACTTTCCTCGGGATAGTTACTCCCGGGTTCGCAACCCGTTGCACTACGGGCCCGATATGGGGGGCGAAGATTTTCGCGCTGAGATTGGGAGATGGACTGCTGGGCGATACGGGCTTAAAGAAGCTATTCCTGCGTACGCTTCTTATCTGCTCAAATTACAGTCAGGAATGTAGGGCTAATGAATGCCTAAATTCCAGGGAGAGAATTAATATCACCTGCGGGGCGTCGTATGCACTTATGAGTACGCTTTTGCTGTGCACCAGCCCCGGAACCGGGTACACAAAGCAGGCGTTCGTCGTCAGCCCAACCTACTTTTTGGCAGCAGGAGTGTTCGAAGGTTTGTCTTTCCCACAACTTGTGTCTGAAACATTGTGTCTGTAACCTGGATAGGTATGGTAATCAAAGGATACTGTTATAGACGCCGGGTTCTCCGGGAAATTGACCGCCATAAGGCTTTACAAGAATGCGATTGACACCGACTCTTTGGTGGCTCATCTGGAGCGAATCTCTGCCTCTACTCCAGACGTCCCGCTCTCGCGCGGCCTAGAGCCAATCTCTCGAGCCGGGGCTCTAAAGCGCATCTACAAATTTGTTATGTATTGTGTTCCTACGTACTCGAACCCTACTGGGGAGACTTGGGACCTGGAGACCCGGCGCAAGGTCGTTGAAATTGCTAGGAAGTGGGATATGCTCGTCATCAGCGACGATGTGTACGACTTTCTCGGCAATGACGGTGATACCTCTGCCCTTACTCCGGACAAGAAGTTACTACCTAGACTTGTCACTTTGGACCATGAAATTGGCAAGGAGCAGGGCATGGGGGACGGTGAAGCTGGGTATACTATCTCCAATTGCTCGTTCTCAAAGCTACTGGGGCCAGGTTTAAGATGTGGCTGGATCGAGAGCGCTACAGGAGTGTTAGCAAAACAAATGGGCGACGGCGGTGCGAACCGTAGTGTATGTCTTACCTTTCAGATTGCCCTTCCCGCCTCCCTCGACCGCAAACTGACAATTACATAACCAGGGCGGCGTACCCTCACACTTTGCCTCAACCCTTATCCATCCTCTTATCACTAGCCGCTCAATTGACAGCACGATCTCAAACCTAACAAAGACCTACACTGCCCGAAGCGCCGCTGTTATTGCTGCTATTAAAACCTACTTTCCGGAAGAAACCACCATCTATGGTGGCAAGGGTGGGTTCTTTATATGGATCATACTCCCAGACCGGTACGACGCCCGTGAGATTACGAAGCTTGCCGCCAAGGACGTAATCGTGCTCAATGGCGACAGGGGCGAGTGCCCTGGCGACACGCTTGGCTGGGGCGATCATTGTATTAGGGTTGCCGTGAGTTATTGTGAAGCGGATGTCGCAGTGGAAGGGATTAAAAGGTTTGCGGAGGCTATGAAGAGGTGGGATGATGGCGAGAGGAGCTCCTCAGGGGCAGAGGTACAAGTAGAAATGAAGTAAAAGAACAGTTGTTTGGCAAGAATTGTTGGGGAATATATTATTGAAGAACAATATGATCGTGTATATACATGGCGCCAGAAGCCGTCGTGGGGAAGTGTTTAACCATCCCACTGCGCTCTCTGATTGGTACAGTAGAAGGCAGCCAACTAGACTATTTTGGACTTTAAAACTACGCTGGACTGAACAGTTTCACGCAAGCCACTCTGCGGCCAGGGGTGTTCCACATATTTCGCCCCCATAGCTTCCGGCACCATATTTAGATACCGGCGCCGGCACAAAAAAAGGGACTCTTGCTCTGACTCGGATTTGAACCGAGGATCTCCACATTACTAGTGTGGCGCCTTACCAACTTGGCCACCAGAGCGGGTATCCACTAGCTCCCTCAAGGCGGTTTTGTTGTTGTTTTTCAATTCCGCAACGAGAGAAGGGGCTTCGCTAAGACGTCAGCGGTGGTGGCTGCTGCTGCCATACGATACAGCACAAGTAATTTACTTATTTCCGGTTTTCGAAGTTTGTAGTGGACCGAAGCGTAGGGTGAAGTACTCTAATGAAAGAAATCATCGGTTAGTTGGGCAGACAGTTATACCTCTTGGAATGATGATACCGGTGTACCAGTGCGCTGGTGCTGAAATGGGCAGGGCTTTTTTCACTCCTATTCCCACTCCCACACCCGCCCGGGCACTGGTACTTTTTCTCATCACAAGTATTTAGTTTCACGAAGCCTTTCAGTAGAGTTAGGTGGGTATAATATTTTGCTCATGGAGTATTTTAGTAACATGAGCCTACTATCGTACTTTGAATTGCTCTACCGTACTTCTTAACCCCTCTGGTAACTCACCCTCAGCCAGATATGAACTAGACCAACCAACTCGCCCTTTTTAGTTTATAATCCCCGTAGTTTAGAAACATATCGATGATTCAGTGGTGTAGAGGTATCATGGGCGCTTGCCATTTCACACAATGTGCGCCCGACCCGGGTTCGATTCCCGGCTGAATCATTTTTTGCTCGGGGGAATTAGGGGTCCTCAGACCTTGGACGGATTTTGGATGGGTTGGGGATGGAAATTTGTCGTAAACGCTGATTGGTTGAGATTCTGGTTTGTGACCGAGCTGAACCCAACTGAACTGATCTTCCCATCCGGCAAGAGTAGGAGATGAGCCTGGTTGAGAGCCAAGTAAGGGGGTTCGGTTAACTTCTTTTAGTTAGCAATAGAGCACTGATGTCACTCATAAAAATACTGATGATGAAATGAATAGCGTGTTGAGGTTTGAATACTATACTGGCTTTATCGTATCAGAAATGTTTTGTGTTCGTCTGTTTTGATATTTCCCCAAACTCCGACAAGGAGAATTTATTCTTATCTTGCATCAAATTTATTTAAAATGTCATCCAATTATCCACATGATGAAATTGATACCTTCCTCCACGAACGAGACTCTGAGATACAGCGTATTTCAGAAAACCTGAATACGAGTGCAGGTGATACAGTATCTGAGCCTCTCCTACCAACAACACTCACAGAAGTAAGTAAAACTATATATTAAGTCGCAGCATTTACTAACATTGGTATCTGGATCTATTAGACCATGAAACCCTTTTCCGTGACTGCAAGCCAAAGTCAAACAGAGCAATCACAAAGTCACATACTTGGGAAGTCAATGGGGAAAAGCACTGGCCCCGGTCAGTGGAGCACAAGTGACAGACAAAGGTTGCTGGAATGGTTGGGATGCAACTTACAAAATTATGAGGCATTTAAAATGGATAAAAATCGTGTTGCGGAACGGATATCGAGAGAGGTTTACCATGGAGTGAGGTCCGGAAGTTCAGTGAAGAGTCAGTGGGAAGCAATGAAGAAGAAATACCGGATGGCTCAAACAAAATTACACTCAACTGGGGAGGGTCAGCGATACGATCATGAGCTATGGAGCAGCATTCGTCTGAATTGGCTTGATAAGCTCTGTCCATACGATGAAGCAATAGATGATATTCTGCAACGGGATAAGAGCTTCACTCCCTTGTATGTCTCTGAAAGTGGAGGACCTGTACCACCATCCTATGAAGGTATTAGAGAGTGCCAGCTGAGGCAATTAGTTAGCAGTCAATTCTCCGATAGAATTGAAGATGGGGAGTTTGAAGATGAAACAAATGAAAATCATATGAGTATGATAAATCTAGTTGAAGAGAGTGAGAAGGAGGAGTGGGACGACCTGGATATAGCGGAAACAGAACACCCACCAACAGCAGGGTCGAAGAATCCAAGGAAGCGGGGTAGGACAAGTGGAAGTGGAAAGAAAGAAATTAAGAAATAGAAAGTTAGCAGTGAGGAGGAGGTATTCCAAACAGTACAGAGAGAGAGGCTTGCTTTTGACCGAGAACGATTCGAGTATGAGATTCAGCGTGATGAAGCCCACCGGCAGCTATCAGAGAGACGGGAAGAGAACAGACATGAGGAGGTATTGATGCGATTACAACTTTTGGAGAAGCGATTGGAGGAACGGAATAAGTAGTTTTGATTGGAAATGGGTTAGTTTTACTACTCACTATTATTGAATCAAATGATATATTGATTATGGCCGTTGAAAAGAATCATCTGCTAACAATACTAACAGGAGAGTCTTATGGCATCCTTCTCTCACCTTTCAGCTGTAGCCCACTGGCACTTCTCGTCTCAGCTTCTGCTTCTTCTCCGCTTCTCCCTTACATTTCCTGTTATTTCTGTTCTCTTGTCCACTTTTCTCTTTACCCAGACTTCCATTGTGCTCTCCTGTCTTTCTGAAACGAAATGAAATTTGGCTATCATTTCTCCTTCGTTAGGACTCCATACTTACTTAGTTTTTCCAGCCTTGCACTGACTGTCTTTGGCCTCTGCCATTCCCCAGTATCCTTGGTGGTCCTGTCTAGTTATCTGCTGTCACCTAATAGAAGTTGTCTCAGGTCATGGAGCTTATTATTCTTGCTAATAACAGCCATCCTGGGAATTCAAGGAAGAGGATAGGCTAGGTTTTGCAGTCCCGTCTTATTTGGAGGTTTTAGTAGTTCCTCCACCCGGACGGCTGAGAATACTACGTATCGTATGGCATTTTGGGCTGCTGGCGGCCACCAGATGGGTTGGAATACTATACATACAGGTATGCAAAGATTGTGCACATCCTTATATGGTAACTATGGTCGTCCCCCATACAAACACATTTTGTGGCTTTCTTTTTGTAGTAAGGTTGACAAAGGTTAAGCGTACTCTGAGAATAAGGAACAAACTCAGAGTGTCCTAGGACCATGCCAGACTTAACCTTCTATTTGAGTATTTACTAATAACTGTTTGAGGATTCCTTCTTGCTTTACTAAATATCAATGCTATTTTACAAAAGGTAATTAGTGGTCAGGCCATGTTCTCAGCCTCCCGGGCCCCCGTAGAGCTCGCCAGTGGGACTGCCAATACCACCGGATGAGACGGTACAGCAAAATGACATCCGTCCTTGTCCTTGAATTCCCAGGACCGCTATTATTAGTAAGGACTACAAGCCCCACAACCTGAGACAACTTCTGCCATGGGACGGCAGGTAACTACATAGGACCTCCAGAGGATGGTGGGAGATGGTAGGGGAAGGTGGGGGACGGTAGGGGACGGCGGAAAACATGTGAAAATTTCAGAAAAGAGCGGAGGACAGTGGAAGACAGCCAGGGACGACAGACGACGACAGGGGATGGTGGGGGACGGTAGGGGATGGTGGGGGATGACATAATGTCATCAATCCTGCTCGTTCACTCTTACTTGACGGGCAAGTTTAGCAAAAGATGGGACAGGACAAGGAAATGTTGTCTGTCCTCGTCCTTGCCCAGGACCGGCGGACTGTTCCTTTGTGAATACTGCAGAGATCAAAGAAACTACAAGATAAAGAGTGGGATCAGATACTAGGGTAATGAATTGAGTGATGCCTAAATTACAACTCTAACCAGACTGAATAGGCAGAGAAATAAGCCAAAACTCGGGGTAAAGGTGCTGATTTGTGGGTTATATTTGGAGTCTGTCATGCCTTAAGTGTGGAGAGAGAATCGGCTGATCTGGATCCTGAGAGTATTCCCAATATTTATATAATATTTGATACCATATGAGTAAATAAACTTTCCCATAAATTATCATCTGTTTGTCTGGCTCTTCCCTCTCTTTGCTGCTGTGCCCATTCCTGTAGAATCTGTTCGACCATCATCTGATGCCTGCGTGCATACTCAATATCTTCCGGAACCTCTCACCTCACCTCCCCTTTCTCTTCTACAAGAAAGTTGTGTAATATACATGCAGCTTCAAAGTAATTTACAACTTTCTTATGGGTAGCTTGATTTCGTATCCTAATAGAAACATTTGTAATACCAGGAAAACGTGCTTTCAGAAGACCAAATGTATTTTGTATAACCACTCGCTGAGCACTTAAAGTTGCATTAAACATTTGCTCGTTAGGGGCTTTAGCTCGGGGTTGCTTAAATGGAGTAACCATGAAATCGTTTGTTGTATACGCAGAATCTCCTAATAGGTACTCGTTTTTGCTGAAGAAATGAGAAGGATGCAATGCTAGCCGGCACTGCTCAAAAACTCTCGCATCATGGACCGCACTCGTATCACCCACACGGAGGTACGTGATCCGTCTTCGGTCATCACATACTACCATCGCATTCAACCCATATGTTGATTTACGGTTATAGTATGAGTACCAGTCGGTTAATGGTGCTGAGTTGAGAATGATAAATGTACCATCAACAAAGCCAACAACACCAGGAAAGACTCCCAAACTAGCATCACATACACGGTTAGTGTGAGCTTGACGTTCCTCAACTGATGGCCAGGTGATGAATTCTCTTTGTAGTGCCAGTAGTGCCTGCAATACTCGATCACAGTATAGTGAGATCGTTCCTTCCCCAATACCCACTTCCAAGGCCAAATCCCAATGTGAGCCCCCCATTCCCTGGCTTCCCAATCTTCTCAAAAATACTGCTAGCTGATGCTGAACAGGGGTTTGTTGATAATAGGATTGGTTGCAAAACACATCATGAGTACGAATTCGGGATAGAAGATGGAAAAAGGCCTGCTTGCCCATTCGAAAGGTGGTGCGAAATGCTCGGTCAGACTGTAGTCTCTCTTGCTCAAACCATGATCCAATCGGTACCACTGGTTTAATTCTCTTCCTTGATCGAAGGTATCTTTTCGATCTCAAAATTTGGAGTATTGCCTCTAACTCCACTTGCAGTGTTCGGGTCGTTTTGGTCTCTTTTTCTCGAAGACTGCCCGCCTGTACTCGTAAGGACTGATTTCTAGCATTTTGCTCGTATTCGGGATTCCAATATCTCTGCGCCTCGTCCTCCCTTCCCTCTTCCTGATCATTTAATAACTCTTTCTCTAGTAATTCCTCCCACTGTCGTGCCTTATCCTCATTTCCCATCCCCTCTTCCTCTGCATCTTCCTCATCCTCATCTTCCTCGCACCTCCATTCCAGCTCCTCTGTTTTTTTTCTTTGAAGGTCGTATTCGTATATAGTATTCGGTACGTAGGATTCTCTTTCGTCAACTTGAATATTTTCTTCCTCAAATCCCTTCCACCGCTCAAACAATCTGATTAATCGTTTTCGCTTTGTGACTTTTGGCATCATGGATAATATTCATCTGTCACCCCAAAATCTATTTTCTCATTCTGTATAGTTATACTTCGCATATATATCTTAGTACGTCATAATGTGACTATATTACCTCTAGCTTACTTGAAATGGTTCTCAGCCCATCCGCTATCAACCATTCTAAATTCAGGATCCTCAAATCTTTTGTTGGGACCGCTTATCTTATTGGCTCCTCAGTTGACACTAAATTAATTCATCCCGAACCGATTCCAACCCTATCCAAAGGTTTGAGGACCGCAATTGTTGCTTGGATGGTGGGTTGGTTCCCTCTCGATCGGTGGTTTTGGGGTGGGGAGGTGTGCTGGGTTGATTGAGGTGTGCTGGGTTGGTTGATGTGTGGGTGAGTGAGGGAAGGGGTATCCGTTTGCTGGGTTGTTTGAGGCGGGGAGGATGATGGGTGATATGAGCGTCAGGATATATCGTTAACTTGGGATGTCAGTTTGGTACGGTAGTATGATAGCACTGGTATTGACGTGTGCCGATTTCTGAGTATTTCTTGGACAAAAAGTGGCTATCAGACTTTGCAGCCGCCGTACAGCACCATAACCTACAGCCACCCTATGGGTTCCCTTCCTTCTCCATCACCCCAATCTCACAACCCGTCAACCCCGGGCCCATTCTATTCCTTCCCTTCCCGCTGGCCTACCCCGTCTCGCTCACGGAAATCCTGCGATTGAGTCACTGGCCCTAAGCTATCCCATTAAAATCTCGCAATTCCCCACAAACCCTGCTCCAGTGTTTAGCTGTCTTCGACAAAAAACAAAACGCTATGGTATGATAGCTTTGTGTCCGGGTCGGAGTTCTGGTTGGATTCGTGGCGATATCTTTGGGGCACTACGGTGGGGTACCTACTCGGGCATGCGGCTGGAGGATGGGGTGTCTTTTTATTAATATTGAAGTCGTTGGTTGGCACCAAAATTTAATAGTGGTAGAGAGATTCTTGTATGGCTTATGATGCTGAGCGGCATTAAGAACGGGGAGTGGAATCTGAATATATTATGATGCCCTGGTAAAACGCCGCTATGCCTTACCTTTGCTTATGAAATGACAACTATTTACAAGCGTGAAAGTGAATCGTGGAAATGGTCGTAAGCTACATGTAACATGAGAAAGAAAAGGATTGAAATCATGATCTCGTACGCACGCATCTTTTTATACAATGGTGGAGCGGTCGCCAAAACCTGTGTAAAAAAATGAGCCCACGAACATCCTCCCCCCTCCCGCCCCCCGCCCCCCCCTTCTTAGATATTCCTCAATACCTCTCCTCAACAACGTACTCCCCAGTTCTCGGACTCCTACGGCGATGTCGGTGGCGCCTCGAATGGCGAGTGTACGGGTCTGCAGCATGACCAGCATAAACCTCTTCCACCTCGCGGTCCTCCTCTTGGTTCTGCTTATACACGGTGGCCGCTAGGATAGCAGTGATGAAGAAAAGGACGATGTTTGTGATGCCGAGACCCCATGCGGCCTTCGCGAGAGAGCAATTATGGTTGTTACCCCAGACACGATCATTCCAGCCATTGACATTCGTCCCAGATGGCCAAACCTTCTCGCCGTCCGTTGCGTATATCACACTGGTGACGGGGCCGACGACGCATTCGACGTTGGCGATATTGGAGAGGAGGACCACGCCTGCGATAAGTGCGGCCATGAAGCAGATGTCGAAGAAGGTCATCCACAAGGCTGTGTTCCGTGCGCGCATGGAAGTGATAAGGACGCAGAAGGACCATATCGACGCGAGGAGGGCGACGACGAAGAGGCAGAGAATGCCGGATGGTGGGACGATGCCATTTTTGTTGTACACATTAATCAGGGCGGCTAGGATTGCCCAACATGGGATTAATGTTAAGACTTGGATGATGCGGAATACTGTATGGGCGCCCGCTGCTTGGTCGCTTTGTTCCATTGAGGTGTTGGGGTGAGGGAGTTTTGAGGTTTGGGGGTATTAGATTGGTTAAATTTGGAGAGGGTCTTAGACTGCGAGTGATGGGCGGTATAGGTACATGAATCTACAAGCGGTAGACCACCGCAAAGCAGACTAAGTATTTGGGCTCGTGAAATTTGAGATCTAGGAGAGATAAACCGCCCAGCACCTAACATCTCGGTGGCGGATATCGGAGTCCTGATATAGTTTTGTGCCAGAAGGCAACAAGACATCTAACATGAAATCTGGGAAGGAGTCATTTAAGCCTTATGACGATTGTGTGAGGCAATCACTGATAAATTAACATGGAGTCAACTTGTTTAATTACTGGCTTCATAGGTTCGACGTCATCGTGCAGGGGTTCGGAAACTACCGTATGGCTCTCTAGTGAGAAGGGCACTTTTGGGTGCGTGAAACCGCTCTGTGGTTATTGTGGTGGAAAGTTCTTAAACCTGAGTCTGCACAACCACAGACCATTCAGCCGTGAAATACTCGAGTACGGTATTTTGGGCCCTTCAAGACAGTGAATTTCAGTGTAAATAAAAGCTGTAGGATACTCAAAAAAATGTCAGCCCTTGGGTAACTTTTTCCCCTAGAAATAAGAGATGAAAACAAAGAGTAATTAAGCCGGGAAGGTTTCATCACGAATCATTTCCCAATACAGTACCCGAGTACTCCAGTAGATTACACTGCCGAAATCCCGACCCATCCGTGCAGGACCGAAACAAATTCCCTCGCAGCCTTTATTTCCCCAGAGCATTTAATTGGCCTGAAGCGTTAATGGTGTTCTTGAATCTCCAGCAGTTGTGGAATATTCCCTATGGCACTCTGACAGTTTGAAGAGGCCCAAAAATAGGCACCTACCTGTTTGAGTATCACCCCGCCCATCTTTTCTACCGCCCCCGGCCCTCCCGTTGCCCTTTTGACCCTGGGGTCTAGTTAGGCCTGGCCCGGGCTCGTCTGGTAGGGGCATATCATGTCATTGTCGGTTCTCCGTTTTCTATGGAGTTTGAGGGTTTCGGGATCCTGTCGGGATACCCCTCTGGCCCTGGCTTCGGACGGGGACCGGCAGCAGGAATGTGCTGGAGCGGTGTAGGGATCTCGAATGGATGCAGCATCAAATAATGAAATAAATACAAGGGCCTCGGCTATGTAGGATACCTGCTCGGGGTGTAAAACAACCTTGGTTCCCCAGCGTTGGTCTTGTCTAACCGTCTTTCATCTAAGCAAGCTCAGATTCTCTATAGTTTCTGTTGGTATAATCAAGTTGTACGTGTTAGCAATCTATGATAGTCGGTGATAAGAAGTAAAGACGGAAGCGTTTGCATGCAGATAATAACCGCGATCTTGTGTTGGGATCACCAGAAGAAATCTACCGGAGAATAACTTAATCATCAAAAACAATAATTTCTCATCCCCGGCTCTATCACCTGTGAGGTTGAGTTCTAGTTTCCTTCCATACAATGTGCCTGGCGATTGAGCGGTACGGTATTTCGCAATTGTTCTATCATACGCTCGAGTCCGGATCCTGGTGGACGGCGAGGGCCACAACCACTTCTCCTACCCCACGTCCCAGGATTCCAGGGGCGGCCGCAGGGCTTCTGAGCCAAAACGCACCTGGATCTTAGAGCTTAGGTGGGGCCATGCCCTCGGAATACCCCTAAATCGACCATCAATAGACCGCAATTCAGGGGATCAGGGGTGAAGCTCAAACAAGTTATGGCAACTTGAATCGTTTCCATTGTCAAGACTAATAGGAAGTATTATCTGTAGTTGTGCAGCTGGAGGGTCTTAGGACGTGGTTCATTCAGATATCTCGGGCGTCAATCAATAGCAGTTACTGCAACCTCGAAGGCTCGAAAGGGGGCAAAGGGCTGACGAGATATCGCTTAAGATGAGAGAAATCATGATATATTTCTCCCCGGTTTCTAACGGTAAGAGCGGGGAGAGTCGGACAATGCAGGGAAAATGGCGGGGATGAAGAAACCAATAGAGTTTGGGTAAGGACTGTAGAGGAATCCGCGGTGCATACGACTCAATTGGTGATACGACCAGACTGGACAGTACTGTACAGTAATCATGTTGAAACAGAGCTAGGGGCCATCTAACCTCGCGAGTGCTGCTGTATTCACGAATCTACAAAAAATAAATAAAAGGAGAGAAAAGAAAACGGTCTTGAAAGTTGATTCAGCCGGGAATCGAACCCGGGTCGGGCGCACATTGTGTGAAATGGCAAGCGCCCATGATACCTCTACACCACTGAATCTTTCTACAATATCAGAATTTTTCTGGTCCAAGTCCTTAATTAGCAGTAGTGAAGTTCCAAGTTCTCGATACAGCCCAGGCCGAGCGCACGACCAGCCCACAAATGCAGGTGAGGAGGGGAGGTGTGCACAGTAGACCCCCCCCACTTCGACTCTTTAGTTGGCAGAATGCAGCCGACTAGGCTACCGCACGGGGATTTTGGAGTTTCGAACCACACTGGATTCAATATTTGCACGCAAACCACTGCGGCCAGGGGGGCATCGGTACGAGTGCACACTTTCCCCCTTCTCGCTTCTGGCACCATACTGCTTTGAATCTTTGTCTCTACTGACTTCCACAAACACAGATGGTCGGGTTGGTTTTTGACTTTTTTAGACCCTGTTTGCCATAGATAATAGCGTTTTCAAGTCATGCTGAGTACTTCTAGTTTTTTTCAAAAAATAAATAAAACTAAAACTAAACAGCACCACGTTTGGCATGTACATGCGTAAATACCATGCTATTTTCATACCTCAGACCTTTTTTCATGTATTCCTTTGCTTCTGTATTTCTTGTTAAACCTGTCGCTTTCAGAGTATGTACCAAATGGGATCGTAGTGGTGAGTAGCGACGTGCTTGATACCCCACTAATCTGAATCCTCATGAAGGATGGGCACCGGATTTCGATTGGAGTAATTAAATGGCGCCTACGGCGAAAGGAGATTATCTTAGTACTGTACCAGCTCATTATAGAGAAGGGGGGATCTACCTATTATGATTTCTACTGGGACTAACAAAGACCGTAATCTTGTCTCCTCAAAGAAAAGCGAGAAGATGAAATAGAAGGACCCCAAAGGAAATGAAATCTACTTCCAGGCCAACATTACTACTGATAAATATAGTAGTACAAAGTGCCTATTGAAAATTGATAGTCATAGCACGTTCAGGATCTCATGGGAAACAAAGAAAATTGAAGAACTTTGAAGATACACAAGGAATAGAAATATTATACTCTCTCATTCTCCAATACTAGACACAAACCCATCCACAGCAATCCCCCTAACTAAGGCCACGTTCCTCACTCATCATAGCTGAATTCAATACTTTGAACCACCGAATTTTTGGAAATGGTTCTAACACTAGGAATCTTCCGTGTTGACCGAAGTTCCCGAGCCGGGGATTTGTGGTGGTCAAAAGAAAAGAGGTGATTCTCCGACATTCCAAATATTATCCTCCCGACTCAACTCATTATGTGATTGAAAGAACTGACACTGTTATCCTATTCATTAATCGGCAAATAAAGGAGCATGTAGGGCTGGAGGCTCACAGGCAAAGATTCCGTTAATTGATTGAACGAATTTGTCGAATGTTATCATCTTTTCTTCTTCCTAGAGTTTCCTCTAGGGTAAGAAAAGGGTAGACATGTAAGTTAGTGGTTGGGACGAATTGGTGGACTACCTGGGAGCCAATGGGTTTAGCTGATGGGGAATAAGTGAAACTAAATAGATGTATGTACATTTTGGGGAGGAAGAGGGCTTTAATGTCCTTCCATTGCAAGTATCGGTTCTTCTGCCGACGGTGATAGAGCTAGGTTTCAAGATGGAGATATAGTACCTTATAGGGCACTAGGAGAGCAGTGGGATGGGAGGTACCGGTAGTGCAGATGGGGCCGTGGGGATCGTAACACTTTGCGCTGGAGGCAATCCTAGTTTTCTAGTTTTCCATGGTGTTGCTTTGGAAGAAAAGAAAAGAAAAACGCACGAAGTGCAGGCTCTGACGAAGCTTCACCGATAGTCAATGTATCTTGACTGGAGCTAATGAAACAATAAGATAATTTGCACTAGAAGTTTCAAGTCAAAATCGCTGGCCAAAGCCCATAGTCAGGGGCTAAAGGTGTCCAAATATTCGATTACCTGCAGAATGCGGCAGTAGCCTCTTCTTCACACATACTCACTCGAGGCTGTTTCTATCTTAGGGGCTGTTATAACAGTTATGGAGATACCAAGCCACTGATATAAACAAAGAGGGCACCGGTGGTGCGCCCACTGATTATTCCGGTTGGAGGTAGACCTTTTATTAGAGCTTCCTGCATTAGGGGAAGCTCTCGGGAATTGGGAGCATCCCTAGATCCTTCAATCAAGTATTTGGGCCCGGATATCACCAGACGGCTAACGCTGGAATACCTTACATGCCAAGTACAGTACAACAGATTTGGAAAGGCGCAGCTGCGTCTATCTAGATTCTGGTATTTCATATATAGGATCCAATAATGGCAAATCAAGTAGGCCAAACTTTAAGGCACGTCAGGTACTGGGGTTCTGAAAAATACAAAAACCCCCCTGATATTGATATTGTCAGGTAAATGAAGTCATCCGCGATATTACAGCACCACAGTGCGGGAGAGACGAGGACGAACGAACGGATGATTCTAGTAAATCGTTGTGGATTGGGGCGTTAGGTTGATTAGGGTGCTAGTAACTACGGACCTTGTGTTCCAAGTGCTAGAGCGCAACTAGAGAACGACAGCGGCGCAGTAAAAGTGGCCGCAGTTTCCATACAAAGTACCGTAGTGCTAGTGTTCAGTGGTATCGGGGAATCTGTACGGTGCTGGTACTGGTGCTCGAGTAGAGTGGGCTGGATGAGGCTGCAACCCCCCGCCCGCGTTTTAGCACGATATTCCATTAATGAGCCCGATACAAAGTTCCTAGTCCCAGCGGGGGAGTAAGCTTAGTGGCATCACGCACTATAGTACGCGGGGCTTGTGGTTCCATGGATGGAGGAGCTTTGGGTCTTGATAACTTATTGGCAACTAGCTTGTCGAGATGGCTTGGGTGTTGCGGTCCGGTTTTCTAACTTACCGACGCTATCATATGATAGCATGGCGGTTGATGGCTTGGCAACGGCAGCCCTGCCTTTTAAGTGCTCGTGATAGGGTTCCCGCCTGTTAGCGGCCAGGCACTTTCCCAAGGGCTGAATGCATCCCTCCTACTACGGTATACATCCCCCACCTTCTGCTTTATCACGCTCGTCCAAGGTGTCCGCTCCATTCACCATACTTCGTCTGGTTGAAGGCATACTATCTTCTTCCACCACAAGTACCCGTTGGACGGTCAGCCTCTCACTTGTTCTGTTCGTTTCTGCGGCTGTCAGGATGGAATCTCATCCCTCTTCCTCCCCAGAATCCCTTGACCCTCCCGCTTATCTTCAGACCTCACCACCACCATCACCGGTCAGAATGTCGAAAATCAGCCCAAGCAAATCGTCCCCATCTCGTCCTAAAACTCGGTTTGATAACTTCCCCACACACAAACCGAACGTCAACAAGTATCGTGATAATAGAGCCACTTCCCCGTCGGTTGCTTCCGATCTTGATAACGTTTCACCGTCCAGTAGCTTTAAGCTTCCACCGCCTGCAGTAACAAGCTACGTCTATACACCGAGCTCATCCCCCTATGCTACGCAGCGTTCTCCACTCCATAGTCTACAGAGGCAGACTGAGATCCTGACCGAGGAGCTGCAACACTTGTTAGATGTCCAGTCTGCTGAGTTGATGTCTGGAGGCAGTTTGTCTACATCTCGGAGACTCCCTAGAAATCCCTTATATTCTGCGGATCAAGTCCCCCGGGGACAGAGGATTACATTACACCAGGCGAGGAAGAGAGTACTACTAACTATGCGTGAATTGGCGGAAGTCAAGGGTAAAGAGGAAAAAGTGTACACATCAGAGGTTGCAGAAAGGGAAACATTGGTGAAGACTATGAAGAGCTGGGGAGAAAAAGCATCCCGTTTAGAAAATGAGATACGTAGGATTGAGGAAGGTGAAGAAGGGAGAGAAGCCCAGGCTGTAAGGGAAGCGAAAAGTGAGGTTGAGGTATTTGCATCCCCACACAACTATCTCATACATTGCTAACTATAGCCAGCGTGAGATGCAAGAACTTCGCATTCGGCTCTCAAAACTCGAGGATCATCATGCCGCCCTGAAATATAAGCTTGAGGAGTTGGAGTCCACTGTGTCGTCGAAAACCTCCTCTTATCAGTCCTCTCTGGTAACTGTGAAGCAAAGAACCTCAAACTTTCTTGCAACCCATCGCTTCCCTTCCCCCTCCACGGCTATCGAATCGTGGACCCTCGAGAGAGAAGCCCTTCTAGCTAAGAGAGATCAGGCTAATGTTGAAGGCGAGGCTTTGCTTGAAGGGATGGTTTTGTGGGACGAAACTCTTTCTCTTGTATATTCTTTCGAGGACAGACTAGGTTTACTAATATCCGGCAGGAGGGGTGGGGATATAAGCCGAGATATCATGCAGGGGCTTGAAGGTGTAGTTGAGGTACTTGAGCAGAAGCTCAATTCGGCAGAAGACAGGGGGTGGAAGCTGCTGGTCTGCTGTATTGGTGCGGAATTGGAAGCGTTCAAAGAAGCTAAAGAAGTAATGAAGAAGTCTCTGGGTGTCACCTCTGCATCGAGCACCAAAACATCAAAACTAGCATCGGTGGAATCCGGAGGGGACGGGGGGCGGGGCCAAGACGGTGAGGATCTAATCGGGGGACCGAAGGAGAGGGGAAGAGCCAGGGAGCGGACTCTCATTGGAGAAATCGGGGACGATGGTGAAGATGATAAAGCCAAAGGCAGTGGCGCGAGTTCAGGGAAGGATGGGGATGGAGTTGGGGATGGGGTACGAGGCCAGGGGGGTTCCTTTTTTATGTCCCGAAAGGACTATTCTCCTTTGGATGATTGATTGGCTCCGGTCGATATCGTTTTTAGAAAGCTCGCTTGCTTTTAATATTTCACTTTTTTCCTTGGCGCAAAGGTTTCTTTTGGCGGAGTAGGTGAGCCTAAGGGGGGTTATTGTTGCTTTGCTTGTTTTTCGCGTTTTTACCTTTTCTCTCCTCTTGCTCCTTCACCTGTATTGGTGGCGAGTGAGGTACGAGACTAGCTGGATGACAAGAGGTCTTGGATTTCCTGATCTCACTGCCCGTAGTTCCTATGTCAAAACTCTATTTTGTAGACCCACAGAGGTTAGTCAGATGCAGGGAGACTGCTTCATCACGATTAGCTTTCATGAGAAACTGACCTAGCGATTGAATAATTTAGATAGCAGTACTAGAAATTATCAAGGAATGACTACTACTAGTGATCGTTGCGAAAATTCCAAAGAATGGATTTGATAGGCTATTCCCCACGTGTTGGGAGTCATTTCATGGCTTAGGGTTATATCAGTCAGGTCGAGAACTATGCCGCACATTGAAGCCCCGCAACGGTGGCTACCAATGACAGAGCGAGGTGATCAGGTCCTTGGAGAGTGGACGACTCAATGTGGTTCGCACGTAGGAAAGGATTTTTGAAAAAAGAGGGTATTTGTTAATGTTAGGCAGCGATTGGTCCCGTTCTGTGGTCCCGCCGTTGCGTTAGTGATTATGTTATTAAAACCTCCAAGTGTAGCTGGTATCCCCCGAAGAGGCCCGTTCCTAATTTTCTATGATATCACACAGTATCAAACTATTTGGGAAGCACTTCCAAATAAAGCCCCTACCCCTCTCTCGCTAAGTCCAAACAATCCGCCTAATCGTACAATTAAAACAACCCACAATTCCAGACTCACGAACAAACTTTTCCCGATACCGAAACTCCTGATGATGCTAAATACATAAACGAGCAAACAAAGGCCTTGCAAGCCCCTCACTAACAGACGATATTGTGTCTTAGAGCTATGTCTCCCGATCCCTTTCCTGATTGATGGTTACAAGAAGTGAAGAATACTGAAACACTTCAGGGTGAGCTTCACCCAGAACACCCTTCGACTTGCTCACAACTTCCTGGGAGATTGTCTCCGCATCGCTCCAACGTCCAAGTTTGAGATAGGTTTTCGCAAGTTTGTTTCTGGAAGATAAGGTATCGGGGTGGTCCTCGCCCATATGTCTGCTGCTGAGTTGCACAACATCGATGAATTGCGTTTCCGCAAGGTCCAACTTTCCTTGGTCCAGATAGGTGACGCCGAGATTGTGCATTGCGGTCAATGTATGGCGATGCTCATCCCCGAGGTGTTGCTTACTCAATTCAAGAACTTGTGTAAGCATTTTTTCGGCTTCTTTCCATCTTCTTAGATCGAGGTATGCGACTCCAAGGCAGTGCATTGACGAAATGGTTTGTCGGTGTTTCCGCCCGAGGAATTGCTCGCTTTTCCTAAGGACGAGTTGGAGCATCTGCTCCGCTTTCTTCAAATAGCCTTGGTTGAGGTATGCTGTTGCGAGGGTCCGCATGGTTGCCAGAGTCTCGGGGTGCTGGTCTCCCGACTGATTCTTGCTCATCTGGAGGACGCCGCCTTCGCCAGCTAGAAGCCGCTCCGCCTCCTTGCATTTCCCCATCTCCATGTATACTGTTGCAAGGCAGTGGATTGCTGACAAAGTTTCGGGGTGGGTTGGCCCAAAGTTCTCCTTGCTCTCTTTTGTCACTCGAGAGATGTACTCCTCCGCCTCTTTCAGTCGACCCTGGTGGATATATATCACCCCTAGCCCCTGCGTTGGCTTCATCCAGTAACGGTGGACCTCACATATTCCGGTTGACAAAGCCAAGTTTCTGTCGAGAATGTCCTCGGCCTCATTATATCTCCCTTGCTCCCTACAGAGAAACCCCAGAGTTTGCATGGAAGCCAAAGTGTCGGGATGCCTTTCTCCATTCTTCTCTTTCAAACTATCAAGGGCAAGGCGTTGGAGATCCTCAGCAACTTTCAGCAGCCCCTTATCTAGGTATAATAGGGAGGCTGACAAGAGTGAAGTTATCGCTTTGGGATCTAGGGAGTAAGACCCCTGGTCGTTAGGGAAAACCACTTGTGGGGCTCCATCAAAGTCGTATGGATAGTTTGGCGTAACTTGGTGGATATCACTCAAACTCGTCAGGCTGTTGGAGCTTTCGCCGGAAGTTACTGGGCGTGCATATATGTGTTGAAAGGACTCACTAAGGCTAAGTCTGCCACTTGTTGATTGCAAGAAGGGGTCTAGGTTGGGATCTAGATTAGGATCCATCGGCGCTCCCAACGGGTGCATAGGGTTTTCGATAGTCCCTGACTCAGAGATGGTCCCGGGAGAAGATACAACACATGGAGCAGTATCTCCACCTTCTGAATTGCTAAAACCAGAGCCAGGGCTTATTGGTTGGGAATCTTCGTCAGGTGGGTCGTCGGCAGTACTTTTGGGGGTGGAATAATCCACCCACATCGGGGTTTCTATTCCTACATTTAGTAATGCTTTGGACGAATACTTTGTGGAAATGTTATACCAGGGTTCGTCTCATCCTCTTTATCCCAGTCTTTGAACCTCCTACGTGAGCGCTCGAGTTTTTCCTGGGTGACCTTATGTCCTTTATAAGTGAATCTCGTCTCCTTCCCTTGCCCATGTCTTCGCTTCTGGATCCTAAGCATCGCGCACGCAGCTCCTCTATTGAGGCTCTTCCCAAGATCCCACTTTTTTATCTTTTTTTTGCATTGTGTATCGCTAAACACCAAGAAGTTAGATGCATGCATTCTTTGGCTGCGCGTCGGAGCGCCGGAAGTGGGCCACATACTTCGCGTAAAAGCCATGCTCGGTAGCCATAATCCTCCTCACCTCATCCAAACGGCGGTCATCATTAAAATAGAGTCGTGTGAACATTTCCCGGCGGTCCTCCCACTCGGCCGGAGCAATCTCCCTCATTTTGTAATTTTCCTCCCACGACTTTGTCGCTTTCGACGGCTTCGAAGACGCAGATGTTGAAAGGTCTCGAGAAGCCATCCTCTGCTCTCTGGGTTTTGGTGTTTGCAATTTTGATACAGTTGGTGTCGTTCGTGATCCAGAAGTCAACCCTTCTTGGGGCGATCAAACTTACAAAGCGGGCGCAGACGTCTAAGCTTATAATATTATTATCTTGGGTGCGTAGTTCGTCAAAAGTGCCTGTGCCAAGCATTAATATTTTCAAGTTGACCGAAAAAGGAATTCATCACCTGGAGTTGTGGTGGTTTCGCCAGCTGCAGGGTCCTTTTGACATGGTTGATTCCAGACCAATCAGCACGGATCACTATGCCACCCAGTTACGGTTGATATCCTCGTCAATGCGCGATCTCGCGCGGCAACCTGCAGGAACAGGATATGTTGCCATTCGGATTGGTGGTATTTTTGGTATTAAAAACACCTAAACGCGAGGCTCATGGGAGAGTAGGAAGCATCGGTGTCAAACCGAACTTTAACCCCGTTTAGAGAGCATCCTAAGCATCCACGAGTGATCTCTGATGACTTTGTATAAAATTGCTTGTATTCCACTCACACCTATCCATTTATCTTATAACGAGTGTAACTATGAGTAAAGTAGGTGGCAAATATCGGGAATCAAGACTACCGCTATCGGGGCTGACCCTTCCGATGGCTGCCCGGATGTTAACGATAAATATCCGAATCTTGGAATGTGGTGGCTTTGGGGGCCATTGGAACCCCTTAGGCAGCCTTGAAGAGCATCCGGAACAAACCCAAGTTAGGAAAGCCTAGTGGAGGGCTCTTCAATATCTCTACTCCGATACAGCCTGTCCCAGATTCCACGATCGGGGAACGGTCAGGCAGAATACATTACATTAGCTTGAGAGCTCTGTGCTGTGCTTGAACTACGTCATGCCTCTGCCGCCGCAGCAGGAGAGAAACTAGAGGGTGCGCAAGGCATCCTTTTACCCATTCGAGCACAACGGCTTGCATGGTGATTAACAAAGATACATTTGTTTCCAAAGTTCGGTGTGGAAGACTATACTTATGCTCATTTTTCCCTTAGAGGTCTCCAGTCCGAGCCAGAATCACTAGACCCATTGTTGGCTCTAACACCCGGATGAACTGGTGAAGGAGTACACAATATCCGGGACGGTCCGGGATGATTCAACTAGGAGAAAATGCTCGCAGCAGGAGTTTAGTATCAGGATCGATGGATTGAGCTTTCGTTTACCACAATCTCAGGCTACTCTTTCAACTACCGTAAGGGGGAAAGGTTCGAACAAAGCAAGCCCTGACAGGGGCCTTCGTTCGGGGCTGTCACAAGAATCAAAAATTCTGTAGTGAGGCTGAAATTTCGTGTACAGTACCACACGGACACAAAGACACCCATCCTTTCCGGAGGGTTTAGGCATTCCTTCCAGCGTCTTGGATTATTTGTCTCCGGCAGTGAGCGGGGAGAAGCGCTATCTAAGCTTAGGTGTTAACTAAGTTCTAAGAAACAGGGCTCTGCGGGCCATTTTTTGTTCCGGGGGCTGACCTCGATCTCTCGCTCTATTTACTAAAAAGGTATAGTCGGATCTCACCTCCAGACTATGACATGTGGCCCTAGCATCGAGATGCCAAACTCTATCGCCCACGCGCAGTTATGGTGGAGAGATTTCTGGGGCTGGGAATGATGCAAATAGATTCGCGGACGTAAAAACCAGGGCACTAAGCAGGCTGAAGCTTAAGCTTAAAACCATTGAGCTGAGGATTGGTACGAGTGCTAACCCCTAACTTTTTTTAAGCGGGGAAACAACCTTTTTTTTTCCCCTCTTGCTATTTGGTTTTTTTCCAAGGCTTCGTCGCAACAGGGATGCTTCTCACAAGAGTGCGCTAACGGATTAGAGCGGGCTATGCGACCACTTTGAAAAAACATATTAGCAATCAGTAAATTCAATGGAAATACTTATTTATTACTGAACCTGTTGTGCATGAGGAAAATTAGGGATTAGTATTTCGGATTATTCATATTATTATAGTGTAAATTGGATGATATAAGGCTTACTAATAGCAAAATGAGGAAGAGTTGCAAGGGTCAGAATAGGAAAGATTACAAATCTCTCAGCTATTAACTTGTTTATTATATACTTGTAAGATAGTAGGAAAAATGGCAAAATAAATATATTTCCTAATACAGGCAATAGGAAATATTCTTTCAAGTAAAATTGGCTGATATATATTAACTAAGAGAAAAAGGAAAGCTAGATTCTTAGGTTGTGGTTTTTGCTCCCGCGTTTTTTTTGTTTTTTTTTTACAAAAAAGTAGGTTTTCAGAACTTAAGGTTATACTTAACTAGTATCTAAGTTCTTATAGTTAAAGAATATATTATTTCCTTATCTATCTACTGTATAAAGTTTTTATTCATTGCAATACTTGTTTATCTCTAATTATCTTAACTTTATCTTTTTCTACATTTTTAACATTGTTTTTCTCAATTTTATTATATAATACTTATTGTGAAGACTATTACTAACTCTATTTGCTTAACCAATATATTCCAGTTGACCATTATCAATAATAGCTTTCCAGTATTTAAATAATATTTTAATATTAGATAGATTTCCTATTATAATAATTTATAAACATACAAGTAGATATTATGATAGTATAATTTTTCATTTTTACTCAATATATTAGCTAAGTATCTTGTAAATGAGAAATATACAGGCCTTCAATTACTCAAAACTAACAGGTTCTAGGTGTAGTAACTGTTTATATTAAATAATACTGCATGCTACTAAGAATCAGTTATAATTCCAGCCCACATTATTAGTATATTATACTAGTAACTAGACAAGTATATTTGGTTTTTATTATCTTTACTCTAATAATATATTCAAAATTATAATTTTAAACAAGAGTTATAAACTTCTAGTAAGTAGAAAGAGAGCACTAGATAGAAAGTAATAACTCACAAAATATTAATATAAAATATAGTTTAAAAAAACAGTAACACTTTCAAAATATACTCAACCTATGATCAGTCTATACTACTGCCATAGCTACAAACTTGGAGAACATATTTTCTTTAATTTTATTTATAAATAGTGGAAAAAACATATTCTATCCAACAATATATATAAACTAATAGAGGGAAACTACATAATCATTATGTGTTATACTGATTTAATATTTTTCAAATTTGATACAGAATTTTCTTCTTTTCTAACACTACCAAAAATTACTATCTTTCCTAACGCTGACTAAAATAGCCCCCTTTGAAGTTTGGAAATCAAGTATTGTTTTAATGCTTGAAATATGCTTCATACTTCTGATAGGAAAGGGTTCAGATTGGCTTTTATAGACCTGTAAACCTTGTTAAACCTTCTCCCGTACTGCATCTTCAAGCTGCCAACCCTTTGTAGGGAAATTTAACCTGCCTCGCCTGCTTGAGTTGTTTTTTGTTTTTCCGAGTGGGTTTCTCTCTGTTCGAGGTCCCTGCATGAGCAGGTGTCATGGAAGATAGCTATATTACCAATCTCTAAATGGGCCGCTTGAGTTAAATACCTCAAACCTCTCCACCAAGACTTATGGTGTAAGCACACCAACTTTGACCTTGGCTGAAAATCTAACAATCCATTCCCGGTTGGGCTTCCGATCTCCACGACTGGGTAGGTCGGATACGTTAATCTGGATGGAGGAACGGAAAGGGGTGGAAAACCGCGGGGGGCCGGTGGTACCGTACTGTCACACCGAAATCAGCATTGCGGGCTCAGCGGAGGGAGGCTCGCAGAGTTTGTGGGGTGTGCGTGTGTGAACCGGTATATGTGTCCACTCGAGTACCGTATGCGTGTTTTCAAGCATGTGTGCGTACATGTAATTATGACTGGAATATGTGTGTGGGTGCGCGTGATGTTCGAATACTGGCACAGCTCGTCCATGATACGTAGGATGTTGAGAGATAAGATATGATACTGTTCGTCCGTCGTCTGTGATGCCCGCAATTGTAGCGTACGGCGTTCTTTTCGAACACGGCTGTCGGTCAGCCTCGGGGGCTTCCGCCATTACGAAGCGGACCAAAGCCAACGCAACCCATGAAGGCTTCTCTTGCTTTCTTTTGCTTTTCAATATATTTAGTGTAGGAGTAAGGTTGGGCTAGCTTCCTTAAGGGGCATGACAGTAAAGAAAGGGAAAAAAGAAACCGAAGCACGCATTCCAAATCCTTCTGTACTCGAGTATGGAAGGTTGGAATTGAATGACTTTACTGGAAGGAAGATAGGGCAAGGAACTGTGCTTGCACCGTATGGACCTGGCACAAGGCGTGCCATGTACCATAGCTTATTGTAGCTCGAGACATCCCATGGTCCGAGGGGTCGGGAAAGCTGCTGGTCTAAGACAAGATTCCCCCGCCTATCGGCTGTCTTACTCGGAAGTACGGGGAGTTAGCTTGACTTTGACAAGCTAATCTGTCAGGGAAATGCTGTGTGGTACAGGTATATAATAGCCTCCGGTGGTGGTAGTAGCAGTGTAACCCCCTCTGAGTATATGTATTGGCTTTCCTTGATTTTGATTCACTCAGGTTACCTACCTCACGTGAAGCCGAACGAGATTAGGTTCCTTGAATCTATGCGAAGCCTTGGAGAAAAGACCAAGATAGCGGCATGATGTAAATTTTGTGCACTTCTTTTTCTCCAATTGATCATGGGGGCGAGTGAGGATGATGATGATATGAAGATGGGGATGGGGAAGGCTGGCCGGTTTGCATTGCGATGCGGAGAGGACTCAACAGTAGGGTGCTCGCCCCAGTGGAAACTGTGTCATAATGTATTTGCATAATTAATGCCGGACGGGTGGATATCTTTGAAGAGTACCGCTATGTGTAAAGTTACCGGTAGCCTGCTCATGGGCTACTGTTTAGGGATATCTACTACAGTGCTCTCCTCCTAAATCTTGCTCTCTCCCTACGAGTATTGTTGTTTTATAAATTATTAATGTTGGGCCGTTAATTCGGATTTCTTGATCTCCACTTTCTGGTCCAACACCCATACGGTACTGTACTCGGCAACATCTGTACGGTACACACATCGTGACGGGGGCTGCACAAGTTGAAAAAAACCAGCATCATACCATACCAAAAACCTCCTAGATTTCCTGCAAACCATCTCCACACATCTGTTGTTACCCTTCCGAGAACAGAACCCCATCCGATATCCCTGCTCAAACTTTCCTCTCCTCCAAAAACACAATCCTTTCCTCAGACATCTTTTTATTTTTTCTCTTGCACAGAAAACGGAAAGAGACTCTCTTTTCCCACCAAGTCTAGCTTGATAAGATCTAATCCTTTTTGTGTTGAACTATGAGCGCTACTCTGCAGGTGCAGGTGTTCGCTGCCAACAATAGCTCGTACCGGGGTAGGAAGCGCGCTCATCGTGCTTGCAATCAATGTAAGAAGAGAAGGGTAAGGTCTTTGGCTTTTCATTCTATTTGGTCTTTGGCTTTTATTCCATTTTTTATATATCCCCGATTGCATGTTCCTGGCCCGAGGCGGTGGTGGGGAGGGCGGAGAATCTCGTCACCAAGATGCCACCCACCCTCCTGATAATGATTGTTGACTTCTTTAAAAGAGAAAATGTCTACCTCCCTTTGAGAATCACGAGAGATGCGCGGGATGTACGAAAGATGAGTTGTGTTGTAGGTTCGTACAATTTTAGACCCTTTCTAATATTTACCTAATTCCTAAGGAGTTGCTAAACTGACGTTTTTTTCCCCTTTCCGTACGCAGCCTAGTTGCGGTGGAGCCATCGCGGGGCGCTAGCTCTGCCCTTGCAGGCCCTCCGGTGAGCGCGGCAGAGGTCGAGAGCGAGAGGTTCACGGATAAACTCGCTGTGTCGTCTGATCCGCAGGAAGCGCAGTCTCGCTTTATAGGAGATCTGTGCCCGGAAGCAGCACTACTTTCGGCAACTCATCCATCTGGGCACTCCTCGTCATCAACCCCAGCCCGGGACAGCAACGACATTGGCGTCTGGGTATCTCAGCCACAAACCGTTTCCCGCCCACGGAAACGCCGTAAGAAGAGTCCAGATTCCGCCGCTCAACCCTCTGCGAGCACAGGGACCGCATTGGGTAACCTCTACAACAGCCTCCTCGAATCCCTCAATGCCTTCTCGCTGCCCCCGCGGTCCAGCCTGGACGCTCTGCTACAACTTTACCTGGAATCCGTGCACCCGCTCTACCCACTCTTGGACGAGCACACAATAAGCCTCTTCAAAACCCCCGATGCAATCCCCCACGTCCTACTGCAAAGTATCTTGCTTGTTGCTTCCCGCCACCCGAGAGCCGCCGACCACCTAGTCCTCCCACCGACGAATGCCCCGCTCCAGCCCCGGGAATTCGCCTCGACCCTGTACATTCGGATAACGGCGCTGCTGCATGCGGGGCAGGAGAAGGACCGCATACGACTCATTCGTGTGTATGGATTGCTATCGTTGCACTCGGCTGATGGCCCAAACGGCAATGAGGTTGCGAGTATGAATTTGTGCACTGCTATACATCATGCCCATTCTGCCGGGTTGCATCTCAAAAGGAACCGGAACGGTGGGAAGGGCGAGCCGGAGCTCTGGTGGTGTCTCTGGGAGCTGGATAAATTACAGGCGGCGATAAATGGACGCCCTGTCCTGGTGCGTGGGGAGGATACGTCGATTGATTCCCCGGGCCCGGGTGAGGGAACTGCTGTTTTTCACGCGATGGTTAGGCTAGCGGGGTTGCTAGAAGAGGTTATTGCGTTGTATAGACCTAGGCAAGAAGGCGGGGTTCACCAACTGGAGGAAGACTTTCCCTCCCTCGAACAAATCATGGACGGGACAAGTTGTGATGACCAAAGTTTATCAAGTACCTCCCAGCCTATACCCCCTTACCGTCATCCGAAACTAATGAGAGTGGAAAGCAACCCTATTTCTCTTCTACCACGCAATCTCAATCCTCTCCCATAGAACGCCAGGTTCGGGCCCACACTCCCCCTCCCACCACCGCCGCACAAAATCTGCGAAAGCAATCCATGAAACCCTCTCAAACCCTTCCCTTATGGATCTCCTCCCACCAACCTCGATAACACCTTATGCTGCTTCACTATCCCTAACAGCCTTCTACGCTCTCGTCCGGGAAGGCGACAAAACATACCTAAAGGCATATAAAGAAACGGTAAAGATTTTAGAGACCTTATCAGGGCGGTGGTGGTTCGCCGGTGCAATGGCACGCCTGGGCAAGGAAGCCGTTGGACGAAGGGGAAAAGTCGTCGATTGCGCAATCACCCTGTCGAGTCTCCGTGAAGGCGGGGGCGCCACACCAGCTGCCGAAAGACAGCAGACACCCCAACAACAACAGCATCAACAACAACAGCAGCATCAACAACAACAGCATCAACAACAACAGCAGCATCAACAGCAGCATCAACCGCATCAACAACAGCAGGAACAGCAGGAACAGCAGGAACAGCAGCAGCAGCAAGAGCCCTTGGAGCAAATCCAAATCCCAGTCTCTGGGGTCGACATACCGGACGCGGACAATTTGGCCGCTGGCATGCCGCCAACTACAACTGCTGGAGGACCCATCGACTGTGGGGAATGGGATGCGGACACGGAATGGGGGGGATTCCCGGACCAACTCATGTTTGGCGTCTCGGATCCGGGTAATCCGATCAGCTTTTACGACCTAATGCTTGCCGATGGGGGGTCTATGGAATTTGACAACGGCGGTAGTGGTAGTGAAGGAGTGGGTCTTGGAGGAGGCTTGGGAGTGGGGATGAATATGGGATTTGGGGTGGGGGTTTATAGGGATCAGTGTTTGGCTTAAGTGTTTTTCTTCATCTCATTTTTCCCCTCTGTGGGCGTAGGGGGGATGGTGGGGACAATTGATTGATTGATTGGTGGGAGTTGGGTGCCGGCAGTCTGGGTACAAATTGATCTGTGATATAAAGCCTAACTCACGCACGCTGGAATACGAATATGAATCGTGTATGTTGCGTACCCAATTCACGGCGTGTATCCCCTCCACAATATGATATTATATCTCGTGCGGGTGTCATACTGTACCGCAATTTACTTGATAATACGCTATAAGAACAACCTCATCCTAATATAAGTGTTTAATCGGGCGCGGACAGCAGATAATTACCCTCCACGTATGAATCTGCTCTGTATCCTACAAAATATCATATAATATACAGCGCTGTATACAATACACCTCCCCCCCCCTGTTCTCATCACCCTCTAAACCCTCTCAACTCTTCTGCACTCTTTGCTCTCCCAATACCAACCCTAACTCCACCGCCGCCACCACTACCACCAGCGTCAAACTCTCCAGCAACTCTCGTCATGCGAACCAACTCCCTCCCACGTCTAGAGCTCAACGCACGCCCTCCATCGCTGACACTAGTAGCAGTTGGTATCGAAATTACCAGCGCATTCCAGCCAGCGAATCTCTTTCTTCCCGAATTCGCGACGGGCTCTACCCCCTCCCCCTCCTCCTCGTCTGAGGTGCTAAATGTGGAGTGGTCTGGTTGGAGGGTGAAGTAGTCCCCCGCTGTATTGGCGCGCGGGGTAGTTGGAGTTGTGGATGTGGCGGTCTTTGCTCTTCGGTGGTGGTGAGAAGGGTGGTGGGGGGGAAGGGGTAGTTGGTGTTGGTTTATAAACTTGGGACGAATGCCTTCTGTGCCTGTGGTTTGGTGTCTCCGTCTAGGTGGCTTCCTCCCGCTACCATGGTTGCTTGCGCTCACCGGCTTGGTGCTCACGCCGCCGGCATTAAAAGATGTGTAGGCCGCCCCCGCAGCACCAAATCCTCTTGGGGACCTCATCATACATATTCCCCTCGTCCTCCCCCCTCCTCCGCCGGCCCCCACCGCAGCCCCCGCCGCAGCCCCTGTCTTATCACCCCTACCCGGCTCGAACACCACCCTTGCGCGCAAGTCGTGAATCACGCGATCCAGCTCCAGCTCGACAAGGAGGTGATTCCGCACGCGTGTTAGACGTGGCCACGTCGCGCGCTCGCCGCGCTCCATTGCCGTGCGCACGAACTCTGTTGTCGGGTTCTTCAGCATGCGCGGCAGGTCGGCATACGGTGTTTCCGGGAATATATTAATGTCGCCCGAGTACTTTTGGCTCAGCACTGCGCGCAGCTTGGTCATTGACGTGGGGAAGATGCCCAGCTCCGAGAGGATGTTCAGGCGGTGGAGGGTCTCAGTGTGTGCTAGGGCTAGGATTTTTGTGCACCAGGTTGAGGTTGGCTCTGGTGTGGGGGTGGTGGTGGTGAAAGAGGGGGATGGGGAGGAGGGGGGGTCTTTGGCTAGGAAGGGGACCACGTGAGGGTTTACTTGGCTTACGATGAAGTGGTTCACGTTGAACATTTCCGAGAGCCGTGACATGGGGAGGTCGTTGTCCACGCTGCCGTCTATCCAGCGTTGCGGGGATGGGTCCCAGGGTGTTGGAAGGCCGGTTTGCGGGTCTTTTGCTAAAAGTGAGGTGGAGGTGAAGAGGAAGGGCACGGAGCAAGATGCCGCCACGGCCGACCAAATTAGGACGTTCGGGGCTGAGACGTAGTTTAGTAGGCGGGGAAGTTCGTATATGCTTCGCACTAGGTCAATAATTGGATTTGTGCGGGGGCGAGTGAGCGGGTGTGAAAACAAATAAATACCTAGCACTACTGACGCAAATATTTAATATCCTCCTAGTACGGTTGTACGCTTCTTGAAAGGTGATATCCCCCAACAACTCCCGCATCACCCGCGTGAGGTACTTAATGTCGATCCAGGCACCGATCTTCAAGAACCTCGTCACCCGCTGGAGTACACTCTCCGGCTTCTTCCCGTCCTCGAAAACGTCTAGATTCCCATATGGGAATTCCTCTAATATGGTGGGTATCTCATCATCCGTGCGTGTGCATAGCACCGCCGCTACTATCGACCCCGCCGAGGCTCCGGATATGATTCTAGGCAGGAGGGATTGCTCTAGTAGTGCCTTGAGCACGCCTACATGGTTCATGCCAAATGTTGCGCCGCCGGACAGGAGCAGTGCTGTGCGGCCGAAGGCCTGGCGAGTCTTTAACAGCGAGTCCAAGATCTCGCGACTTGATGGTGCGCCGAGTGTTGGTGGAATTGCTAGTAGTGCGTTTAGTGTTAGCACACAGGAGTTGATGTATTCTTCTATTAACCGCTTTGTTCCGGTGTGGGAGTGTTTGTATAACTTTTTTTTGAAAAGCACCACACAAGTCAGTAACTCCGGGCATAGGAGAGCAAAAGGAGGGGAAGGAGGGCTTTACACGAATATTCCCCATATCTCCCAGATTCCGTGAGAGCGTCGTGCGGATCAGGAACAGCATCCTATTGACGTCGCATGATATCCGTGCTTCGTCGAGCTGCTTCAGACGTGCTGCTACAAGGGCGTAATCATAATCAGGTGACTCGACTTCGGACTTCCATGTTTGATTGCCCTCCAGAACGTCGAGTTCTTGTGCGGCCTTGTGCCAGTCAGCGTATGTCGCTGCCTATCCATAATTAGTCACTGAATCCCATCGCAGAAATGGTGAACATAGGAGGGGGATGAACATTTTTAAATCTAGCACTAGCAAGCTGGTGCCGCTTCATATTCTCGTCCAGCACAAATGCGGATGAAAGCAGCGACGCTGGGTCCTGCAGGACTTTTAGTATCGGCGTGATGATGCTCCCGCTGGTACTAGTTGGAATGTCCTCCGAGGTGAGGTATCTGCGCAGATGTATGAACGACATGCTGATCTTTGGAGGGCGAGGACGTTCATCAAGGACTTCCGTAACGTAGTTGTAGACGGAGGTGAGGTGAAAGGGAGGGGCGTTGCGTGAAGTAATATTACTGTGGTCCCTTGGGCTGTGCTCCAGTACAAGTATGCTTGAGGAATGTAAGGAGTGTGTAACTGTAGATTGTGGGGAGGGGGGGATGGTGGAAGTGGCGGACTTAAAAGTAGAAAGGATCTAATTGCCTCACTGGTTCTACTGTACCAGACCCTAAGCCGCCGCACTGGACATACGGTACCGCGCCCCCCCTCCATATCCTCCCTCCCTTCCTCCTACCACCAACTGCACCTTCTTCCTCCCCCGATGGACCATCTTACACACACCGGCACTCAACAACTACCCCGCAAGTCAATGGAATCCCAGATCGTCTGTTCTCCTCCAGTGATTGTCAAGTGATAGGACCCTTCGTCATGTGGGATATCGACATTAGACTACCATTGGAAATGAAGTTAGCCTTGCATGAATGCGACAGGAGAAGGGTCGGACCCATGCGATTGGTTGGTTAGTTTGGTTGACATGACCAAGCCCGGGATCTATCCGACGCCGGGGAAAGTTCCTGATTTTCCTTTTCTTTTCTTCTTCCCTTTCTGCTGACTGGACCTGAGGAAGGGGCTTGAAGGGAACCCACTGGGACCGGGAAGGGAAGTACACTTAGGGTAGAGTATATTTGATTCCTTTACACAACTCGCACGATATTCGATTCTTGCCACAGAGGGGGGATCAAGGTTTACCAGTACCGGTATTCTCCTTTGTTGATTTCATCCTTCCTTCCATCTCCACAATTCTCATGGAATTCGTTTGTTGTCCCATTTTCACATGCAAACTTCGTCACCCGACCACAAAAACCCCAGCTCAAGCCAAACCGCAGGCCCAAGAAAACCCTTACGCAGAGATCGCTCGCTGGCTGTTCCTGCACCCATGATACCAGTACGTTACACCCGGGTGCTGGACTTTTGCCCACCCACCAAAAGGAAGGAAAAAGGAAAAAGGAAAAATGGGGGGGAAAGAAACCGGAAGGACACCCCCCATTATCGGAGGAATGGAAGTTTTTTTCTCTTCCTTTCTTTTTTTGGGGATAATACCGTACCCTACGGTATTTTGCTCTTCCATGAACTGTGGATTCCCTAACCCGGGCGTGGCCCAGCGACTCTGGCTTCTCAAAACTCATGGAATATCGATCATTTTCTATGGAAAATTCGCTTGGTCACAGCATAGAGTTGCCATGCGTGGAAGGTAGGATAAGCGCATATTGTCACTCCGTGAGATCATACAGTAAGCTAGACTACTCGTACTCGTACTCGAGTACAGCACATTGATATTTTGGCCCTGTTCTCTTGATGCTAGTGGGAGGGGCTATTGGAATAATACGGCCCGGTAAGGCGGATTGTAGTACTAATGTCTTGATCCGGGGCGTTGTTTTGGCGGGGCAAGTGTGGCTGACCGGCGTAAGCTTCGTGAGGTGGGTGGGCCAATATCATAATCTCGCGATGCCATGCTGTCGGTTGTGGGTTTCATACCGTTGAAGAGTAGACATTAAACTATCATAAAAGCTCACTTTAAGTATCGATACAGCACTAGCTGGGATCCGGCTCGTTATCCATCCATCCCATCCAACAAGAACCATCATGAAAGCATCACAAAACCCGCAACTCCGGTGCATAAAACCCCACAACACCACCCACCACCCAATAAATAACCTAATAGAACTTCTACCCCCTCACCCACTCCTCCACCTGACCAACCAAAACCTCCATAACCCCCTCCTCACGCCAAAAGTGTCCCGCACCCCCCACTTCGACACCCCTCCACCTCTCGCCCTCCATCTTCTCCCTCCACTTTCTATACTTCCGAATACCCGTGAACGTATCCCCATCTCCATAAACCGCCAACACTCTAGCACCCGCAGCTTCAATACCCCTCTCCTCTTCGTCCACGCTTCCACGGCCAAGGCCCCATGCCTTCATCCCTGCGAAACCCATCATAAAACTACTTATAGGCGGGAGCAAGGGGGATACGAGTAGATATCGAGCAGTGACCTTCCACTTCTTGTCGACACCATGGTGCACTTGTTCGCATTCTAGTTTTCTGTTCTCCTCCTGCTGGAGGGCAGCGTGAACAGCAGCACGATTGAAAGTTCCGCTGTAGGAGGTTCGGGTGCTGGAGTGTGTGTCTAGCCACCTGCGGGCACTTTCTTTCGCCGTAAGAAGTGCCTTAGCGAATGCGGGCGTGGAGGGGGGCGGCGCCTCCAGCAATTTTAGAATGTCCGGAACTGGGGGCGTTAGACTAGCGATTAGCGACCCGTAGGAGTATCCGCCTATTAGTAGTTCCATTTTTTCCACCTCTCCCTCCTCGGACTTCTCCGCCACCACTTCCTTCCCCTCCGGAGGCGCACGCAATGGGGACGCTGGTACAGTAAGTCTTGGTGAAGAGGTCCTTATGGGAATTACTGGCGGTGGTAATGACTGCACGTATGCCGAACACCAGACTACTACCGAGACGAAATCTTTAACTTCGAGTTTTCCCGTCCATGACGTTCGTCCTTTCCCGTGTGCTCCTCTGTAATAGCCAACTATTAGCCACATGTCCCCCTGTCTGCCTTAACCTCTTTCATCCAAAGTGTCTTTGTTTTCTTTTTGTTTTTCTAAGTCGTACCGAAAATTGAAGGTAGAAACTACCCAACCTGCTCTCAATAGAGTCTTTACAACCTCTAGCACTATGTGGTCGTCGTAGCTCCCGCCCAGCGGCGCGTATGGATGTCCGATTATGGCTAACTTTCGGTCCCAGTGTTGGGTCACTGGGGCAGTGTAGCTTGGGGGTAAGTAGACTCTTGCGTCGAGGAGGTGGGCGTCGAGGTAGGAGGGTATTTGCAGGTTGAGGGAGGGAGTCGGCATTATGGTGGATTTGCCATGTGTGTGTGTGCTGGGGTAAGAAGGGGTGGGAGGAATAGACTGTAGAGGTTCAATATCGTAGATTTCGGGTCGTGGTACAGTATCGTGTGTGATGTTCTTCCGCTGGATGGGTGTTGTGTTCGTCAAGTTCGGTTGCAAGTGGAAGTGAGTTTGTGGTCGGAGATTGCAGGGAACGGACAAGCTTATCACCTAACCCTAACCCTGCTCATGCACTGATTGTAAAGTATGATAAGTTACTGGCGTTGGTTTTCTTTTTCCAGACCAGGCAGAGGTTGCTGAGGTTATCTTATCCGATAGGTGTGTTTTCGCACTTGTATCATACAAGATTGTCAAAGCGCCGAGGGGGGTGATCTCTGATATCCTCTGCCTGATACTTGTTCAAACCTCATCTTCTTCAACCTCTCTTCCTCCAACCTGAGCCAGTGCTTGCCATAGGCCGGGCTGGGCCGGCCCACCACAAGCCCAGCCTGGCCCAGGCCCCATGGTAGCTAAAATACAGCCTTTCCAGGGGCCAGGGCTCCATAAGTTGAGCTGGGCTTAATTCTATATAATGTACCATAGCTAGAATATACCTCTACTACATTAGATCTTAAAGAGCAGCAGAGCACTATAATCTTACCTAATTCTTACACAGCATTCCCACAGACCTAGCAAACTGCTAAACTGAGCCAAAACAACTCTAGACCGAGCCCAAACCCGAATGAACCAAGCTGGAGCCCATCCGGCCCGACACGCCCTCATGAGTATGATAGATTGAAGTTAGCTCGGGCTACCCAAAAAGTCTAAACTTTTAATTTAAAAGGTGTTTGGTTGTGCTCTGGAACCAACAAGGGTTGTATTGATCAGAAGGTATGATATTAATAGGAACAACTGTGAACATGAACGAGAAAAAGCCCGCGGCGCTGGGAAACACCAGTCAGAGCGATAACGAAGCAATGGGGTAGCTGATGAGCGTCACACATAGCTTGTACTGCCAAGTCTGTATATGGGTAATAGAAGGGTGTTGCGGGTAGAATTATTATTGGCCATCATAATCCCGTTCGGGGGAATAATATCCATCCTTCACGCTGGAGGTCTCGTGAGCGAGTAAACTACGGTAGGTCGGTAGAGAGGATTCTTTGGCTTGTAGTGCATCAATTGGTTGCTGTCGGAGGTCCGGAGAAGAGGCCGGGGGCCCTACAATAAAGAGTAATGGGGCCGATTGATGAAAGAAAGAAAGAAAGAAAGAAAGAAAGAAAGAGAGAGAGAGAGTTGCTATCTTGTTTTTTCGTTAATAGACACGCCTGAGACTGCCCCACTTGCAACAATCTGTAGCATGAATATGCACCAACATGAATCTTGCTATTTCCTAGATCCTTATCTCCTAAGCGTCCTGGCAACTGGCCTAACACATCCGGACTAGCTATTATATTTAAGTATGATAATACTTCTTATAGCGGCTGTCGGAATTCTGGTGCACAAGGAAGAGAGCGAGGCGAAAGTAAAGACGGGTCGGCTGAAAGAACAAATGTGGTTTGTAGAGGAAGGACAAGAATTTACCGATATCTCTTATACATTGATACTTGGGTACCGGCTCAGGGCATTTATACCTGTAATGGGTATCTATATACAGGGACAACTAGTATCTAAGTTCTACTGGCACTATTGCCCGCCATAAATACTTTCGTCACATTGAAGCCATTTTTCCAACAGCGGCGAAAGTAGCCTACGCGAGTGATTGTGGGTGATTCTCTTCCTAGCAACAGGAATTTAAGGCCTGAATTGGCTTTACCACGGGGTAGAAATCTGCCCTTCCAAAGGACGGACTCTCTGGATGCATGGGATCACCGGTACTGTTTATCTATTGATAACTCTCTATGCAGGCTTATTGTCCAAACTAGAGTTATTGATGGCTGGTATATCAATCATAATTAAGAAATTGGGAGGTGACCAAGAACCGACGATATGGATAGATAAGGTATAAGGTTATGGGGAAACTCCGGCAGAGTAGTGAGATTAAATCACAGGCTAGATTCCGTTGACCCCAGTATGGATGGCGGAGTTATATGGGAGGTTTGGAAATTTGGTACTTGGGGCTTGGTTATCGTGGTCCCCGTGTGCACGATTTTTCTGTGACACTATAGGTATAAGGTAGATGGAAGGGGAAGGGCCTAGGAGCATATATGTTTCATGTAAATTGCTTACAGTACAAGAATGCAGCATCAGCTACCTGTAGCATGAATAAAACCCTGTGCCCCCCCTGCTCCGGGGGGAAAGCCATCGCGGTGAGTCTCTCTTGTATCAGACTAACTGGATGTCCAAAACAAAGGAAAGGCAAAGCCTTATCTTGAGAGATTGTGAAGTGTGCCACCGTGCTCGAACCTCCTCTCTACTATCTAGTGCACAGTGGTATAGCCTTTGGTAAAGTTCGTGATCACAGATCTCTCCCCCGGCATATCCTCTACTTGTACCTCTCGTATCCTGCACCCTTTAGTCATATATATAGCCACAACGCCCTCTATCGTCTAATAATTAGCTTGGTGGGCTGATTGTGTGTAAGATTAGGTTAGTTCTCGGACTGCCCTTCCTCGTTTATCTCAATGCAGTCGAATGAGCCAAATTCTACGGGCTCTCGTAGCATCGGATGTATCCTATCGTTTCGGTGGTCTTTCACCCGAGGGTTGCAGAAGGTATTCGGTGGGAAGAAAAATAAGGGTGCGAGTACCCTTTCGAGCATGGCTGTTATTATGTAGATTGAAGGTTTCTAGAAACCGGAAGGATTGCATCGGTAGTGCTAGCTAGGGCCGGAGCTAGAGGAGCGCCAGAGGCGTTACAATTACAAGCTTGTGGGGGTGGGTGTATGGCGCTACCGCACCGGCTGAGGAATGTAGTCACAAGGAATCACTCGAAAATACTTTCAGCGAGTTGCCCACCAGATCTGGGATTTGCAGAGTACTGTTCTACGGCTCGAAGGGGTTCGTTGTAGGTGGCGAGACCCCCAGTTCACGATCTGATTTCGCTGCTGGTTTGACAAAATCCATAGACGAGGTACCACCCATAATACTACGCAGAGAAAGATAGGGTTTCTAGAATTCCATTATACGCGATGCTGGGTGGTTTGAAAATTTTTTCAACGCTAGCGCTTGCATCTTTTTGCTCTATCGGGCCAGAAGCTATCTAGCACTAACTACCTCTAGACCCTGACTACCTCTAGAGCCGGCACTAGTACTACGGTTCACCCCTCCGGTTCGCGATTCATGATCTACCAATCTCCTGTTTCAACGCCGTTGAACTGGCGTGGTGAGACTCCCGATCGTGGGAAGGGGCAAATTACTATACGAAATGAGAAACAAGAAGGCAGATGTTTTCCGTGAGCCTTTGCCCCTTGTCAAGAAGAATGCGAAACATGAGGGAACTCTTCTATGAACGAAAACGACAAGAAAAATTACGTAAAGAAAATCTAGAGGCGGAATACTAGAAGAAATACTGGTAGGCTAGACACCACTAGTGAGGTCGCCGAGTGCGCAATAGATAGCGGCGGGTTTCTTAGCTTCGAGCAGGTATTGATCACTGTTTTCACTGGGAATGACAAGATAGTGGTTCGATGCCATTGTGTTCGGTGGAGTATCAGCGGTGGGGGGAGTATGGGTTAGACTGCGGGCGAGACAGAATCCTGAAGGGGTTCGTGCATCACATGTGCTCAGCCTACTACACAGGTAGGATAGGAAAGAGGGCGAAAAAATATTTGAGAGCTTCCTGATAAGTTAATTTCTACATTTTCAGAACAAAATGGTGGCTCCAATGGGTCAATTAGGTTCCTGTATGGCGTATGGATCAGCAAGCTGGGGTTCTGAGCAATTCGTTACCTTGGTGAGATTAAATGTGATTTAGTACCGGTATGTTCTTTAGCGGTCTGATTATATCGTACGGGTACCGAGGATAGAACACCAGCCCTATTGTTCCACTCGAACATTGATACGAATTACAACGGAGTCTCAAAGGGCGACTGAGCTCCCGGTTGGTCTGCTAGTGCCTGCTTTGGGAATCTTTTTTTCCCAACCGGCCGAGTAGGAGGTAAGGGTTAGGCATCTAGGGAACCAAGTAAGTTGAGACGCCCGTGGCCAAAAGCGGTTTGACAGGATTACTCTGATTGGTGTAATTACCGTGGCAGGGGCTCTAGTGGGGGTCCGTAGGGTCGCAAGTGGTGAGCCGGTAACTCCTTGCGCTGGTTATGCTACAAGGGGTGGTTGGTAGCCCTTGTGTGTTCTGTAGAGGGACAATAAGCTCTGAAGACAACGAGAGCAATTTACTCTCAGAGTTGAGGTTTTGTGATCATTGCGGGATTTTGGTTAACTTTTCGAGCATGGCTAGTGAAATCAGTTATTACAGTTCTCTCTGGGATCGGTATAGGAACTTTTTAAATAGTACTTATTCTTTACATCTGACTCAACATCTAGGCCATTCCCGCAGGGTGCAAAGATCGTCCAGGTTCGTAGGCTTAACTCGTAGTACTCCAAACAGTTCGAGAGTAGGAAATTTCGACCCAATATATAAATTTACTTAGGGCTCCATAAATGGCAGAGTACGCCCTTGGACAATGCCCAACGTCCATTGAAGTAATGTCTCCTCCAGTTATGACACTCTAGATGTTAGGATGGTAGATGTGCCCTCGGGAAAGCTTCTACTGCTCAGGGGCATTAAGCACGCGAAGCTCTAAATCTCAACGAAACTTATCACAGGCCACTTGGCCTATACGGCCATCCCAGTTCCTTAGATCTAGAGTACGCACTTAACGGACATCGCAAAAACTTTTGAAGTCAACTACCATATTATCAGCGGAAGTCAGTCGGCTGGCCCACGATAGGCTTAATTTGGAAGGCCAACGGTATTGCAAATACAAGTTAACGAGATCCCACACATCCACAAGGCTAAATTCAAGCTGTGCTATGAAAACGTTAATATTTCTCAGGAACTTTAATTTCTGGATCTTGTGATCACAAGATTGGTCGGGGGGGGGGTGGGGTTCAAGAATCTTTATGGTATGGTTTTTCATCTCAAAGACGAATTGAGGTCTAGAGGTTCCCTAATTAAATAAATACGATTGAAATAGCTATAGGCTTGATCACGTATAAGGTCAACCCCCCCTGTATAGGGTACAGTATACAGCCCTCTCCTCGCCCCCACTCCAGCAGTTGTGTATTCAGTGGTACTGTACTTCTTAAAAAGGCTTTAGAGCAATGTCACACCAGTCAAACTGTGATACTAATGTTCAAAAAGGCCATTACTTGACATAGCCATAACATGCAATCATCCTTAATTGCTTAAGGTCTATTGCAATCTAGAGCTCATCGCGTTCCTAGTTCACACAACATACTGACCTGCGTCTCTGCTGTCTCCGGAGGTATGTTGGTTGGAGGTTGTGGTATCTCTGACTTAGACACGGCCCTGGGGTGGTATGATTGTGGCTTCTCGCTCTTGTGGATGGCTGTTAATGTACTACTCATGCTCTTAAGATTCCCCTCGCAGGTTGATCAAAATGTGAGTTTGTAATCTCATGGGTAATGGTACGCATTCAGGGGTAAATCTTGGAAGAGTGGTCATAGTGGTATACAAAATGGGGATCATGCATTAGGCCCCCGATGGTTGAAAAGCTATCTATCTGGACTTTACTGCACATTTAACAATGCTTACCATATTGGTAACAGTAACCCCACCCCTCGGAATCTATAATATAATCGGTAACTTAAGACTCAACCACCGAGTGACAACCGATGCATCTACCCGCCCTCCTTCCGCTGACATCCTCCTAGCATCCCGAGTCTAACACCTTTCTAATTCGACCGCAGCAGTATAAAACGTATCCCCCACCATTCGTGCCCCCCCCCCCCCTTACGCACAAATCCTCTGTAATGCCGATTTTGTATCATGGGAACCCATGGACTCACTATAAACAGCGAAAATACCTACCAAGTTCCAACCCCATTAGGGGCTTAGGATAAGACGGCGCCCTTACAGAATCTATAGCACAATGCTGACAGAAAGGGGCGCCCAGCGCAGTGCAGTAATTGCATCACGCGGATTCTCAAGACGCAGGTTCCCGTCCTGTGGGTGAGCGGATTCTGATTCAACCATTTTGAGTTGTTTTACTTACGGGAAGGCTAATTTATTTACGACACGATATACCCGCCCCCCACTCCGTCCGCACAGACTGTGGAGTCTAGGTGAGGGATCACTTGAGACTCTTTTTCTCTAGGGAGACTAGTTATGCAAGTACGATGTGGGCAGCATGGCTGAATTTGCAATCATCATGAAACGTCACTCGGAGGGAAAGATTTAAAACATGAGGTTTTGGACCACACGCCGGCCTCACGGTTAGGGCATCAGCCCGGGATGGAGGGGTGGATCCAGGGCGTTGCGCCGGTGATCAGCCTCGGATTTTCGGGATTTTTGGAGGTGTACATGCGTGCGCGCATATGTCGTACACTTAGTGCTTAATAGATTGCTATATAGGATTCACGAGCAAGGGATAAAGAGGGGGACTAGAGGGTGTAGTGAGATAGAGGACGATTTGCGAAACTGAGTAGGGTCTTTGAGATATATACCGAGGTTTTTGAGATTTAGTGAGTGGCTTAGATCCCTAGGTTCAACATCTGGTGACCGATTTCCGCTTGTGGTGATCATGAGCATTCTCGCTCTTATTGGCTAGCTTTGCGCCTTCTTCCTACTCGCCTAAAATATCTATCCTTATCTCTAACAACAGAGAGCAAACAAGTGCTATGACAGGAAGCTAGTGGCCAAGGTGTAGGGACAGTGCCATATGACATATCAAGCATATCAGAGCCGAGGGCGGCTTGTCCCCAATAGAGTCTGGTATTTGTTTTGTGAGAAAAACAGAGTGATTTGCCTTCCGGGCGAAGTCGTCTCCAGAAAGAAGACAAAATGGATGGTGTTGTCTCCCGTCTTTCACGACCACAGGCGCTGATCACATGTACTAGTAGATCCTGGCCGGGCTATTGCCTTGATAGTTTTGATTCCTTGGGGGCGCAGGAATTATATGATCTGGCTGATTGTCCCTGATTGGTATGAAGGACTCATAGGTCAGTATTTTCACTGAAACCCCGGTTGCACGGCTCCGGAACGTACATCCTAGGCAGAGGGTGGTAGACAAAGTGCAAGCTGTTTGTGTAATTAGTCGGATTTTGCCGTGTCCAGTAGATGCTTTGGGCTGGCATATCCACTTATCACAGGGTTGAAGTGTTGTCACATACTAGTACAGTGCCGTGCGGCAAATTGGTACTGAATTGAACTGAAGCCTTCTATAGACGGCATCAGACTCGTATAACATACAGCGTATTTCAATGCGCCCCGCCCCGTTGCTGATGCCCAATCCTGTAAAGCAGAAGGCTGGTTAGAAATTGGAGGCATTGCTCCCCGATGCATCTTCCGCTGGGAAGCATCGGAGAACTGTGCCGGACTTCGGCGGTAACCAAATGGCCTGGTGAGATGTCGAAAAGCAAACAAAAGAGATACAAGAACCACGTCAACCCGCTTCCGATCCCGATAACGCATGCGATCCATAGGCAGCATTATGGGTAGTTTAGATTGCTGGCCAATTTGAAATTGTGAGCGGATCAATGCGGTGAGCAATGCATTGATACTCTACCTGATGCCCAGATGGCGCGGCAATGCGCCCTTGGGTTGAAATGTCGACGGAGTGAGGTGATTGGGTCGACTGTTTCACGAGTTACATGGAACGTATATCAGTCATTCCATGAAATTCATGCTCTCGAACGTCGGGCATCTGAATGCATCGCGTTTTGATCATTCTACATACGAGTCAGGGGCTATTGGTCAAATGCGGTGAAAAATATGGCTGGCTGACATAGTGTATTATTTTCTCTGGTGTAGCCTGCGGAGAGATGTTGTCAATATTTTCTTTTCTTTTTCCTTTTCGCTTCGGAAACTCTTAGCGGAACGGTGTCCACAGGGGGACGAATTGCACTCGCTGTCTCTGTCCCCAGGTTGGACGAGAGTTGAGGACTAGAGCTGAGATTCGAGATCGTTCCATACATGCATTTTTCATTTCCCTACTATTCCTGCTGATGCAGTTTTGGTTGTTTATGATTATTGTTTTTTCCTTCTCTTTTCATGGTTCATCCAAAAGTCTACCGCATACTTCCGGCCGTCCACTCCTAGCCCCTTCCTTCGACATTTAGTCCTTACTCTACTTTATTTTTTCTCCATTTGATGTGTGTTTGTTTTCCTCATACCTTCACTGGACCAGCCTCCCATCTTTTTTCCAAGGGTGTTTGTTGTCCTTTTTCATGCTAGAGCTGCAGAAACAGAAGTTTAAGCCGGCGTCTATGCCATGATTTAGTTTATAATGCGTATACAGATATATACACATTATGAGGAGGGTGTCTCGACTGTCGTGTTAGACGCAACATTGGGGGAAAGCACGTACGATCCTGTTGTGATACATGCTGATAATGATGGCGCAGCGGGGGAAAGGCGAAAGAGAATTCTCCGGTTGAGCAAACTTCGAGAATGGGCGTGAGCAAGCCCTGGCTCGAGGGTGGGAGTGTGGGAGTATGGGAGTGCTATTTTTTTTCCTTTAGAGGTTGGGTGGGTGGGGTGGGAGATGAATTAATTGGGTTGGTCTGTCGGATTTAGCTGGGGAACGACATGTCAGCGTGGGGTGTTTCAGAATCCTCAGGAAACTTAGCGACGTTAAACTGAACGACACCTCATCCTCTCATCCACGAGAACAATACGGCCGGTGGAGGAGTTAGTATGGGCGCCGTGCGGTATTCAGGCTTTCTACACTTCCGCCTTATGAGTTTCCCCTGTTCTTGGGTCTCCGCACGGCGAGAGTGAGACACACAGAGCAAAAACAAGCAAACAAGCAAACAGAAAAGAAAGACAGCCTCAAAAAGACAAAGGCAAGGCCAAGGGAGCTTCCAGGGGACTTTTATCTGAAATGAAAAACAGCATAATGTCGATAGCTCTAATGGGTGGTCTATCCGTCATGATCTGTGCAGGGATCCCCAGGGACTATCTCCTGACGTTTGTCATGCAGTAACTCCAATGACGATAGGCCCCCGATATATCCCTCCAGGAGTGAATATTCGAATTCGACATTTTCTCTAGCCCTACCATACGAGTACATCCAGCACTGTCAATGTCGGACAGTTCCTGTACCATACAAAATCGGAAAACTGGGGGGTGCCGTCTTGGTCTTGGGCGACAACAAAAACCCCACGCGGAATAAATAATCCTTCCCGCAGATCATTTGCACTTAACCAGAAACTTGGGGTTCTCCCATGGGAGTTCCCTCGGAATACCGTAAGAGCTGGAATAATCGAGAATCTCGCTAGAACGTTGGAGTTGCCTCCGCTAGTAAGGTCTGTTGTATTTTTTTTCTGTTCGTCTCAACTGAAAGAGAATCTTCTCGCTATATTCTTTCCCCTTATCCTAAATTCTAGGCATCCCAGGGTCAAGTCATTCTCAATTATTCTAGTTCCTACGATACGGTATAGTATGGTAGGTTGCTCGAGTATTGTTTCAACCCTGGATAGGTGTGGTATTGACATATCAAAAACTGCATATGCGTAGTGATCTGGAGTCTGCAAGCTATCATTCTTGCATATTCGAAGGCATCAATGTCTTTTCTACCACTGCTGTTACTGCTACAACTCCTATTCGCTCCTGCTGAACGGGGTCGTCATCGGCACCATCACCTCCGCAATCAATCAGAGAGAGGATAAGCAGAAGGAGGTGGAGAAGAGGGGGGGGGACAAAAACAGCACACGAATCATTATTTGATTCCGCTATTCCCGCATTGACAGGGCTGGCCGGCGGGCTGGCAGCCTAGCTGGCTAACCAGCCACACCCACCAACCATTGCTAAGCTCCAGCTAGCCACCAACAACGCAACACCCCCCAACTCAACTCCAATTGCCCCCCCCGCTCTCCCATTTCCTTGCATCTCAGCCATTTCCAAGTCTTCTGGGGGGTTGCGTCAAGCTACGTTTGAGACATCTCAAAGCCACAGGAACGGGATGCAAAACAAAGCTACGGCGATCTAAGGAACTAAAGTCATATTTTGAATCCTTTGGATGGTGTCCCGCAATGCAAACGTGCTTCATGTCGTACAAAGAATACTTTGTGCCATACTCCAAACGGAAGAGTCTATCGTGGGTCTTGGGGTGTTTCCCGTCCACATTTACAAGATTCTTCTTGTTCGAGCCTCCAACGACAGTTCGTCAGCATTGCCTTTCTCCCCTCACCACCTTTATTCAGAATCCTTACTCCCTCTTCCATGTTTTCAGAGTCCCATATATGTTAGACCAATTCCGTACTGTACCTAATTGCATCTAGAAAGTGTTTTGTTTTATTTTACTTCATCTTATCGTTTTGTTAGTTTTATTTGGGGGAGGGTTTATCGTTTTTCATCAATGTCGATTGAGCTTTTCTTTTTTTACCTTTATTTTTTAACCCCACATAGCGGGTGATGGTGATGATGGGCTGTCTTTTTGCGTTCGTCGCGGGACCTTTTCCCCTTTTTGACTTCCCCTGATCATTTTGAATTACCCACTCGCTCCACACCTTGTTATTTTGAACTCCCATATGCTGCCGCTATCTACTGTATGTAGGGCATTGTTGGCTGGATCTGAAAATACCCTAGACCACGGATTGCTCTGTTTGGAACAAGCTGTGGTCCAGTGGAATGTTGTGTTGTTCGCCCCCTTTCAATGCCTCACCATCCCCCATCATCATCGTCATCACCTATCATCTCCACACCTCATCACCCTTAATTTCTTCCCACCTGAATTGAATTGGTAGCTGACTGTCTTCTCCTACCAGCAGTCATTCGGAAAACGCAAAGATACATCAGGAAAGCTTGGTGAAGGACCAATCTTTGTTCATACGGGCCTCCTCAATTTTGTCAGGCGGTCAAAAATACAGATTGAAAATTCGGCTTCTCATATTTTGATGGTGATGAAGCCCCGGGATCTTGGCCGATGCAACCGATCGCAAAAATTGTTCCCAAATTGGTGGGGGTTACGGGTTATTTATGAGGTCCATGTACACGAGACACTGAGGGATTTTTTTTATCGTGCTGTGTGCTGCAAGATTCCTAAGAGTGCTTGGGGTCTCCCAAAATAAAGCCGAGTGTCGCGTCAACCAAGCATTGGTCCACAAATATTCTCCTGAGCCTCCAGCAGCAAATGTTTGAAGCCCGCTGCAGGGGCCACTCGGCAGTGTTTCTATGTCCGCAGGGCTCGAGTCGAGCGGCTCTCTCTAGCTATGCTACTCCGGTGCAAGTCGGAGGTATATCAGTTGAAATGGAAGGGGTGAGATATGTATGGAGGAATAGCAATTAGATGGGGCGAGATGACGACGGTGGTGGCAATGACAAAGATTCATAGTCAGCGGGGGCTGGCAATTGAATGTCTCTCTTGTCCCTGGTAATATGTGAGTATGATCCTAAGGGCGAGGGAGGGAAAGAATAGAGCCTGGAGGAATGGTAGTCTGCGGGGAAGCCTTTCAATTGCCATATTTATCTATGGCCTATTTCCATGCTCCAAGTCTATCTTTTTACAGAGGCTACCTCTAGATCTATTCCTCGCAGCCGCTAAGGGATAGTAATTGTGGATAGTGGTGGTGTGCATGTGTGTGGGTGTCTGGTGTAAGGATAGTATCATAGGTAACTGGCAGGTGGCCGCTTCGAAGGATGGGGGAAGCGTGGGGAGGGGAGATGGGGGAGGAAGGTGTGTGCAAGCGTGTGGGGAGGCCTGGGTGCCCGGGATTGGATTGGCTGAGGGTGCTCCTCCTGGCGCAAAGTTGGTTGGCGAGCGGCTAAAGGTTGCAGGGTGATGTGCATACCCGTTGGCGCGGGTGCATAGTTTGGAGCTTCTCAAGTCATGTGCCGGGCTAGTGTGGTACATCATTCTGCTGAAAAGAAAAGGGCCAGCGATCGCTCTCTATCCCATTTTTCTCCGTCGACTCTATCTTTGGATCTTGTCTACCGTATCTTCCCTCCCTCCCTCCCTCCCTCCCTCCTCCTCCTCCTCCTCACTACG
>Ga0307513_10000659_pt1 | contig 49617 bp, 27 predicted proteins | sample 15_EM_MG_FD_202174 | JGI IMG/M metagenome (GOLD analysis project Ga0307513, IMG submission 202174) | Populus trichocarpa ectomycorrhiza microbial communities from riparian zone in the Pacific Northwest, United States - 15_EM | ecosystem: Host-associated > Plants > Roots > Unclassified | place... | reverse complement strand
TGACGTGTCTAATTTCTTTAACTTATATGAGATTTATTTCTTATGTGAAAACCTAAAACGATAAGCCATAGAGATGGTATTGGACTTCTCCAAGTACAAGACGTAGGCAAAACAAATATTTTTGCCTGAGAACTTCCTACACAAGAGCACTAGTACGTGCTTGCATCAGAAATTTAAACTAATAACTGCACATGAGAATGGTCAAACAATGTCACCTTTAAGGTAAATTTTAAAGGTCATGTTTTTACCCATGCCCTTCAACCTATACTCTAGTGAGATATATTTAGAAGCTAAATTTTTAGAGCAGACTAGTTTGGAAATATGCATCATCACATATCAACTTATAAAGTGAAGAAAATGATAAAGCAAATGAGTTCAGGAACGTACCATTGCTTCACATGCGATGTAGAGATCCAGCAATCTGTCAGATATTGAACCATTCAGTGTGACTAAACATCATAAGCATGAAAATACAGACACACACATAGTGCAAGCAGTTAGAAGCCAAGTTTTCCTGATTTCTAAAAGTGATTATATTGGTAATGAACAGGTTTTTGAAACTGAAACTTATTGGTAATGAGCTGAGAGATATCATCTTGTGCACAGCACTCTTATTGGTAATGAACAGGTTTTTGAAACTGAAACTTATTGAATGGGTAATAGAAATCTTACTTCACAATTTCATATGCATCCTTAACAGTGTATCGTTCCCAGTTTGTATATGAACCTTCCACAAATTCGGAAAGGAAGGTACTTCTAAAGGAAATGACTGTTCATCTACGATGTGCCAGTGGAGGACATTCTACTGACTGTAATATCCAATATCAGATAATAGAAGGAGAAAAGAATGGAAATGTAGAAAAAGCTCTCGTACAACAACATTACTTACAAGTTTAGCATATGACAGTGATTCAATTATCTGCTTTATGACATTAATCGGCAGATGGTGCCTTGACGTATCTGCAAGAGTGTATTTGAGAAGGGAACAAAGCAACATTTTAATTGAAAAATTAAGATATGCAAATCTCGGTTTGTCTACATTATTGTACCGTGGGGCTTTGTATATTTGTACTGTTTTGGTCTCATAATCAGATGCACAGAGTTGGCTGAACTTCTGAAAGATCACAGCAGAGAAAATAAAAGGGAGGGTTAGTGTACACTTTACACAACTCCAACCACTCATATGCACATCATTCTTTTCTAGCAGTTAGTTAAATATTTAGAAGGTAGACACAATTCATACACTCAGTCAAATCACAAACACACGGCTTCATGGAAAAGCCACGCAATAAAGAGGAGCTCGAGATGGCACTAATTTAATACAAGATTTTTTCACTCAATGGCAAAGAGATTTTCCGAGGTCATATTGAGCACAACGAGGGAGTTAACAGAGAATTTGACCTGTTTCTCTCCTCACGGTATTTATGGTTAATCACATAAATTAAAATAATATTTTTTTTATTTTTTAAAAATTATTTTTAAAATTAGCTCATCAAAATAATTTAAAAATACTAAAAAAAATTATTTTAAAAAAAATAAAATATTTTTTAAACTTAAAAACAAACATGAACATTTTAAGTGAAAATGTAGCTATTCTCTACCTCCCCATCCCCCATCCCCCATCCCCCGCCCCGCTGCATCGCCATTCTCTCTCTCCCTGGTCACCGCGGAAGCGCCATCCAACTTATGATCAAAAGCAAAATTCTGACAGGCCACCATTATATGCATGTGAAAACAATTATTTATCGTGAAATTTGATGGAATTATATGTCAGATTAATAAAATAAATAATAAATTTCATATAAAAAATAATTTTTTTTGGTTAGATTTAGATGCGATAATAGTCTCACTATTAATTATATGACTCAACCTATCAACCGGTTGATCTAGTTATATGAACTAGCCGACCGATTCACTTAAAAACTATGATTTTATAAAAATAAATTTCTGGATATATTTTACAAGTTAATATATATATATATATATATATATATATATATATATATATATATTTGTCCAACTTGTAAATTAAAAAACAAACTCTAATTAAAATCTCAAAAATTAATATAGTAGCTTAACTTAGATTTTTAGTGACAAATGATCTGTCAGTTTAACTGACTATTATGAAATGGTCGGTAGGCTAACTAAAAAATTTAATAGTTCAAAAATATAATATTTAATTAAATATCATCTTTCTAAATTATGAATTAATAAAATATTATTGTTCTAAAACATGACATTCAAAAAATATATTATTTCTTCTAAAATTTTTGCTTTTATGCTAATTCGCTGTTTTTTTCTTCTAATTGCACAGTTTATCCTTTAAATTCAGTATATTTTTTATTTAATGTTAAGTAATTAATTCATTGTGACTTCTTGTTGTTGTAGATAATTACCTTTAGTTGTAGTATAATGATTGCATTGTCAAAGAATCAATTCAACTCAAAAGTTTAAGTTGTTAGGTGAAGTCCTAAAATATGATTTATATTATTCTCTAACACATTCTCTCAAGTGAAAGTCCTTTGGACTTGAAACTTGCATAGACTCATATTACCTTGTGCTTAATTTTTATCAAATAAATGGGAATGTGAGATTCAAACTCATGACCGCTTGGTCATCAAGGCTCTGATACCATGTCAAAGAACCAATTCAACCCAAAAGCTTAAGCTATTAGGTGAGGTCCTAGAATATAATTTATATTATTCTTTGACATGCAGAGTGGGTTGACATGACAGACCTTAAAAACAACCTAAGAATCAGGAGGAACCTGTATCATTACCGTGTTTAAATTTATAGTAAAAAATATTTATTTTTTTTATTTTTTACATTAGTATATTAAAATGATAAAAAATAAACACAATTAAACTATAAAAATAAACACAACCTAGTTTTATAAAAGTGAGTGTTGAATTGGGTAAGTTTTGTTTTTTATGCATTTTTAAAGTATTTTAATTGAAAAAATATAAATTAACTATGTTAAAAATAAAAAATTATCTTAATATATTTTTAAAAATATTATACACCACAATTTCAAGCATTGGATCAATGACATATGATATCAATATATTCTCAACCATATCCTTCAGTTAATTTCAATTTATATAATTATTATGTAATTAATTTAAACTAAATTTATTTATTTTTTTCATGAAAAATTAATTATTTACTAGTGCTTTTTTCATCATTTAACAAAATAAATATTATAAATAATTATAAGTGATTCGTGTTTTTTTATAGATTCGGGTCCATCAAATGATACAATGAAATCATAAATTATTTTTAATTTTATATGAGAAAAAAATTACGTGCATGTTATATAACTATTTGAGAGTTATATATCAATTAAAATTTATTGATTAAAATGTTAAGAATGTAATTGGGACAATAAATAAATTGAGAATTTAGAAGATGTTTGATATAGTTTTTTTAGATGTTTTTTTTTAAATATTTTTAATTTAAAAAATATTAAATTAAATATTTTTAATATTGTCCGAAAATAATAACCAAAAACAACATGTTGAGTTGTATACAAGACGTGTCATTCTTGCCTTTTCGAAGGACAATCTCATCGAGTACATTTAATATTTGCCGGACATAATGAATATAAATGCCGCATATCAAACATGTATTGAATAAAATACATAAATAAAAAGCCAAAGACTGCTCCTTAAAAAAAAAAACCTAGAAAAAGGTCTGAAAAACTGCATCGATTTCAATCTTCAATCTACAAACTATGAATTATATAGAAAAAAATCCAAAATCAAAGAATTGAAAGTTTTGAAGATTATCAGATCTTCGGGGAGGAAATTAAATTAATAAATGGGACTAATATACAATTTTGATAACCGGCTTACAACCTGTGGCTGTAGTTTAGTGGTAAGAATTCCACGTTGTGGCCGTGGAGACCTGGGCTCGAATCCCAGCAGCCACACTACTACTTTTTTTCTCCTTTGCCAGGCTAAAAATCTCAAGAAGACCTCAGTTTTACTCCTGAGTTTTTTAAAATTTTCATTCGTCAGAAGACCTGACACCGTTGGAAAAGAATTCCTATTCTTTGGCCAGGACTTTTATCCATCTTTAAAACATCAGATCCATATTTCCATCAAAATTATACTTTTATTTTGTAAAAAAGATATCATTTTATAGATAATTTAACTGTTTTCATCAAGAAATTCTAACGAAAGTCATAATTAAGAAATTAAAATAGTTTGAAAGTAAATTTAATTAAAAAATAGTTCAGATGCAAAATTAACATCACTCTAATATTTTGAGGATGTATTTGATATTTTCCCAATCTTGAACGGTAAGAAAAAATGTCAATTGATAAAAAAAAAAGAAGAAGAAAAAAAACTACAGCGTGCATGCTAAGAAATGGTTAGGATTTATTCATTATCGAAAAACATTTTTCATTTTCCAACTTCAATTTGTCTATCTCATTTCTTCATAAAAATTAGAAAATATATTTATTTCTTAAATTTTCTAACATCTTTTCAATTTCTTTATTAGATATATTAATTTTATTGAGCTGAAAACTAGAAAGTCTTATATATCTAAAATTGAAATTGACCAATATATAAGAGGATTTTCTTAATGTAAATAATGAAATAGGTTTCCATGGCATATTAAGAATGCGTTAAAAACATATATCGAAGATTTTCTCAGTATCTAAGATCTAAATTAGAACTTGGTTGGGAAAGAGACAATATTTTTGGGCAATTCACCATTAATTCTACTATTTTAATCTTTTTCTTGACACTCATTTTTTTAAAATAAAATATCTAAAAATCGATTCATTAACAATCGATGTAAAACTTTCATTGCATCGCAAAGACCCATGAAAACGTAGGAAAAGGAAAAAACAATAGGAAAAAAAAATCAAATGACAACCTTAATTTAAAAAAAAATAAAAATAAACCGGGCAAATACCATTAAAAAAAATCAACCATGAAAAGGTAGGTGGAAAAAAGCAACCAAAAAAAAAAAAAACAAATGACAGCCTCAAATTCCTTGAAAAAATAATCAAATAAACTGGACAAATACCATAAAAAGGATTTTGTTTTCACCAAATTGCTTTTCTAACTCTAGTTTAATCTCTCTCACAAAGGTGGTTTTTCTAACACTGGTGTTTGAATGATATTATTGGCTTATAAAAAAACCAAAGAAAAAAAAAGGCATGTGCTGTTCTGCTCATTACCTTTGAAAAACATCTTCAGAAGCACATAAACTTCACAATTTCTTGAGCTTCTCCAGAAGTAGGAAACTCCTGTTTTGAGTACGATCATCAGCCTCTTCTGAAGCTGGAAGCAAATTTCATAACTGTCCACTTGATTTACAATTGGGACGAATTGTAAAATTTCAATGACAACACCTTCCCTTGGATCTGATCACAGCTCTGAATCCATTCTGGTTTCCTTGCACGAAGAGGACATATGGCCGGGGTGAGGGGTATTATCTTGCAATTCTAAAATAGATCGATCCATAAACAAACAGTAACTATAGGAACAAGCATTGCTTTTAAAACACAAAATAATAAAATTGTTCTGAAGCACGAGTTACAGTTCTTTAAGCAAACATAAAACATCTCTCCGAATAAATAAATGCCTAATGGACATTCAAAACTTTGAGTGCAGAAAAAACTGGGGATATAACACAACTATAACAGTTGCTGATGATAGTTACGTCATCAAATACCAAAAACAAAAAAGATACTGTTTTGCTTTTCAACATGAAAACCGGGGCTACAAACTAATCACTATAGTAAATCTCCTCTAATTATTGAATATTGTGAAAGGCCAAACAAATGGTAGCTCTAAAGTCTATCAGGCGACCGGTCCAACTCAACCATCCACAATACTGACGGGAAGCCATGGTCATGTGCTGATTAATTATGCTTTTCGAACAAAAGGTTTCATTTCTCTAGAGGTGTGGCACAGGCAAACCAACAATAAAACCCCTGCATAATGAAAGCTGTCAAGTTTTTGCAGGAAAGAATGAACGTCAAATTTAGAAACCATGCACCTAAGAATTCCAAGACCTCAAAGAAGAAGAAGAAGAGTGGAAAATGTAAAGCAGTAATTCCCCTTAGAAGAAAGTGGATGACATTACGCACCAAAACAACTGCATAATTTACGCCTTATCTTTTGCCATATTGAACAAGCCCACATGTAGCCACTATTTTCATGCATGTCCTAAATGAGAACTGTTGGTGCGCACTGGTGGGTAAATCATGTCAAAATAATTTCAAAGAAGTAACCTTACAATGAAATTAGTGGAAAACAGAAAACACCACTGGCTGCAATTTATGCATTTTGTTGGACCTGCCGATGTATTTGCACCATCCACTCACTATAACCACTGGTACCCCCAATCTGGTCCTCCACAAAATTTGTGAGAAGAAAGAAACCTTCTCTGGGCTGTTCACCTTGTCTCACAAGATTGCAAAGCTGATAATATGAAGGATCACTCTCTCTTAATTTCCTAAGCACCCCCATTAACTTTCTTGACATTTCAGTATCATGCTTACCAAAAGAAACCTGATTAGCACACAGCATAAAAGGAGGTTAGTTACAGTCCCGTGATGAAGCAGCTAAGCAAATGAAAGGTTAACTAAAGAACATTAAATGAATTAATCTACAAACTGCTAGGTAGTTTATTGCCCACTCTTGACTTTTGATGGACATTTTTTGGATATGCATACACTCAATGGAGCTCAAGTAAAACAAGGTCATGTTAGACCCTCAAAGCAATGTTGAAGAGCAACAGCATCCTTTTTACACAAAATGGTAAATGATGCAGGCTCAGAATGATTGTGAAAAGGGCCTTGATGTAACCTAGAATAGGATAGAGACAGTGCACACCTTGGAGAACTCAGCAGCAGCATCTTGTCCAAGTAAATTCATTGCTAAATCAGGTGAAAGCATTCTACCAAACCATACAACAAAGCGAAAACCGTCATCATAGACATAAAGGCCTCTGGAGTCTAAGCTCTCGGCTGTCAATGGTAACCTTTTCATGATGTTTTTGAATTCGTCAGTTTGTGCAGATGGCTGCATTAATGCAATGGGAGATCCACCATTAGTGTTATGCAAAAATATCAACAGTACTGCAGGATACAGGAAATACTTTTACCTTCAAAAGATATTCATCTACTCGTATCAAGCTAGGGTATAAAAGCTTCAACAATTTTTTTACAGGTAACGCCATCATAGTGAATCCTGCTGCACAGCGATCATCAAGTTGAACATCAGCGTAACCTCCCCGGAGAGCCGCTGATTTACTAAGTGCTAATCCATACAAAGGCAATAACTTCAGAGATTCTGGATATATCATTCTGCCTCCCAAGCGATGTTGAACAGCATATAGATTTCGAAATTCTCTAAGAGCTTTCACAATCCTCAACTGTACAGAGCTTCGTGCATCTTCCAGCTTGTGGGACAATGATTTCTCGATTGCTGCAAATTAATTAACTTCGTTAGAAGAATCATAATGGTCACCTTATCCCAATTTCTAAAATCACAGTCATCAATGAAATATGTCCAGATCAAACCCACCTAGCCTGGCAAACAAAGACACAATAGCACCAGCATCAGCCTGGCGGTACATCTCCCCCAAATCTGTAACCACAGGCACTGCTGCTGTGTGTACTCTGATACGCCTCTCTCCACATGAAGCAGTGTATCTTTTGACAGTTAAGAGAACTTCCGTAAACCTGTTCTTTCATACTCAATAATTCTACTGTACCATATTTGACTTAGAAGACTAATATAACCCAACGTGAATAGAGATGGCTAACCCTTGCAAAATGCTAAAGTGAAAAGAAGGATTGAACATACCATGAGTCCAGCATAGGATCGTACAGCTAAATCTAAAAAAATTCAATAAATTGTCTCACAATGACGAGGAAACTTAATCTCACTGAGAAATAATGAGATTAATACTATATACCTTTAAAAAATGAGCCCCATGGTTTTAATGTCAAAAACTATTGCATAGATAAATGCAATCCCATTAACAGTAGATGGTTATGACACTTGTATAGAAATCTCTTTTCTCATAATTTTGACCAACTTGGATGAATCAGCAAACAGCTCAGAAAGAATTGACTTTCGGGTGATATAGGAAACAATCTATGCATGATGACTCGATTTCTTATGGGAGTTCATAGTAAACATGTGCAGATGTATGAAACTCTGATGCAAAATTAGCTTCACATAATTCTGCTCAAAAGGATACAGCAAAGCAACTTGGAAATATACCGTCTGACTTGTGAGTAATGTCTCTTCAAGTGACAACTGCGCCCCGTATGCTTTGTCACAATCAACAGCTGGAAGCGCTAACAAATCAGTGGACCTTAGCATGAAGTTCCCATGGTAAGATGTAAACCGAATACCTGGAAGCACATAGCAATAGAATAAGGGTGTGGAATCAACTTTCCATCCATCGACAAGACCATACAACAACCAAAGATGTATTCATACGCTAGTATGTGTGCTCTAAAATATAGAAGGTTTTGGAAGAAATGTCAAGGACAAACCTTTTCCACATCTTATGCGCATGACAGCTTCCCAAGCAGTTTCTCTTGTAAGATCTCTAGCCAACTCGTGTCTCAACTTCTCTCCATGAGAGGCTGACTGGAAACTTGGATAGTAATATACCTGCCCTCCAGAATATTTTGCTAGAGCTCCTGTAAAGGGAGATGAAAATAATTTATAACAATTGTCGATATTTAACTGACATTGATAAAACTGTTAAAAGCATCATTTAAGAACAAATGACCAAATGAATGAGACAGTTATAATGTTATATAGCAAGAAACAATCAGCAAAACAGTCAGGATTACAAATGTGAAGATCTACTTTTAAATCAATTAATAAATGTTTCCTTGCATAAGCCCAAGACACTCACAGCATAGCTAAGCACACGTGCAAGGCCTATCAAATAAAAGAAAAATTGAGACCCTCGGTATAGCAAGTATCAACCCTAACTAAACAACCCATATATGCACTGCTCTAAGTGTGTGTTTGGTAATGCAGTTGAAAGTGCATTTGTAAAGTGCTTTTTGAAGTCCTTTTTGATAATTTTGACATCCTTGTATCAAAACCACTGAAAAGCACCTTAAAAGGCATCAATTTGGTGCTTTTTCATACAAATTACACTTTGAAAAGATTAATTTTCTAAGAGATGGAAAAGAAGTTCTGTTGGCCTGTTAAAGAAAATCATAGAAACAAGCAAGATTAATTTTCTTTTCATTTCATTATTTCTTTGGCTGATAACAAGCAAGCTAAGATAAATATTGTACCTAAGGAGGCTATGTCGATATATTTATCACTGAAGGCATACACATTAACTCCTATCTGGTACTTGGTACATTCAGCAGCCATGTTTTTATAGAATGGATCTTCTGGAGTTCTTAAAGCATGCTCTTTATCAGTTCCGTAAACACGAAGATCATCTCCACGCAACTTTAAACGGCCTACACCAAGAGATGGCATTGTATTCTGAAAAATAAGCAGTTTCCCACCAAGCTGGCTCTGCAGAGAGAGGAAGGTGTTGATGAAAAAATAAATGGATGGCCAAAATACTTGAGAAAGGAAAAGCAATCAACAGTTATATTCCCAGCAGCAGCAAACTACACAGAATCCTGATAAATATCTAGCAAAGGTAACCAAAAGGTCAAATTCTATTTTAAAAATTAAGACTGGCACCTATTTGAGATTTAATCAAAATCGTTTCTTGAACGAAAACAAAATTCATTCCTGCAAAAAACCATTACATTATGCCTCCATTAATTGACCAAATGAAAAAAAAAAAGGCAGAGGAACAAATGATATCAAAAGGCCCAAAAATTATAACCGCTGTCAGGTTCTTTCATCGCGAATCTTTGGTGAACCTCATTACCCTCATCATCAACTCGTTTCCAACCCCCTTTTCAAGCAATTTCTTACCCAATAGGAAATTATATTTGAGCAGCATGTAGGAATATTTAATCAAACCAATAAATGTATAAATGAAGTTACGAGCAGTGAAACAGAATAACACACCATAACCATGAAAGCTGCTTTTACAGCAGGGCCAAGAGCAGACTCCATATTCATATTGTCCTGAAACATGGAGGGTAAGCTATCGAGAAAAGCTTCCACCACAAGCCTTGACTCGGACAAGTTAACGAGGAGATCATCTGGCAAGGGAACAAATATGTCATCCAGATCTGTGACCACCATCATTTGAGGCTGTGTCAATGATGACTGCACCCAAAAATCCCACAATACATTCAGCTAATTGTTAGTGGAAAGAAAAGAAAACCTCAATAGCATAAGCTTCCATCTGATTATACAGAACTGACCTTCATGTTGTAAAAATGTATCGCGCTGTCAAAGGTGATAAACCCAACCTGTGTTCTGGGAAAGCCTGGTAACTCATCCAAACAGGACTTGATAGTTTGGGCCACAACCTGCATAGGGAACTCAAATGTAAGTTTTAATTAAGAAATGCAAGAATACACATGGGCACAAACACTGCACAATGGTGGCCCTAGTTCTCAGGTCAGATGCCTTCCTCAAAATTACCCCAAAGAGTAAAGGTGAATAGACCTAAAGAACTTTTGAATATATCAATTAGAAGAATAAATACAAAGTGGCCAAGACTTATCAATCAATCATCCTTTGAAATCACCATTTTTAATAGGAATCCTGCAAGCCTTACTTTCACTTTTTTTCTCCGCTGTTCATTTCTCTGACAGTAACCACATGCAAATCATTCTCTTTTATATAGCGCCACCTACTGACCCAGTTTTTGGATCATTCCCTTTTCTCAACCATATTTAGGAGAGCACGCATCAAACCACTTGCAATAAGTATATGGCCCCACTACACAAATTCTAGAATCTGCAAAGAGGGTGTTGGCCGTGATCTGGTAGCTGACCAATAAATGGACTGCATACCACTCAAATAATAATCCTCATGTGTTGTCTATCATGTATTAGACAGAACAGCCTCCACATTTACTGTTCGAATTTAAGAATCAGCTGGTACAGAAGCCATGGGGCAAAATCTGGAAGAATTGGCTTCAACAATACCACTTCTATCTCCAAGCGAGCGTGGAGACATCAATCAGAAAGAAATAAAGATGTATTAGAGCATTAGCTGGAAGAACTTACCTCAATCATACCACTTCTAACAGCAGATACTGAAACATCAATGAGAAAGAAATATAGTGGTGGCATTGGAGGCCGCACCATATATTCAGTTGGTGCAACAAAATCCACACTACCCTTTATAAGCTCAGGTCTCTGGTTCAAATCAATTCTCCTGCCAGTGGCATCTAGCTGAGCAAAATAGTCTCCAGGAACTGAATATGAGTGTTAAACCATGTCAGCAAATACATTAGCAAAAACAATGAATGGAGAATCTAGAAAGAAAACATGTGCACCTATTTATCAGAATTGAAAGGAAACAGTCTCATGCCCAGAAAAAGAGGGGAAAAAATAAAAAAGAAATCCACAAAAAAAGAAGAAGAAAACCAATTAAACATGTGCATTTTTTTTCATTTTCTGCAATTACAGCCAGTCTCCAAAGGCAAAGAAAAAAAACGTTGAGGAGAGAGTGCAAAAGCCACAGTAAAGAGTTCCATATACAGAAATATTAATGCACGTAGCTAGTGCAGCTTTTCAATTCCCAGTCTTGGAATTCATGGCATTTTACGTGTACATATTGAAGAATACTCCCAGCAAAGGATCACCTAAACATCATTCAACAGCAAGCAGTTTGGTGAGGTGAACCCAACAATAAGCTGGGAAAGCTAAAACACTCAGCAATTATTATGCCAATTGAACCCAAAAAAGTAGTTTTCCTTTTACATTACAAATCAGCAACAAGTTGTCCAAAGTTTGAATGTAGAATTCATTGCCCATAATTTGTTTTCATACTACTTGCAAAAAGAAGACTAAAATCTTAAAGCATATATTTAGTATCAACTTTTAGCAATAGGCAAGATCCAACAGAATACTCAAGGACACGGATTGCAAACATGTTCCCTTTGTAGGGTCCCTAACATCACCAAATAGTTTGTCATATCAGCGTCCTTTAGAAGGTACTTCAGATTTACCATCATTAAGCAGAGCACAGATGTTGCATCGCCACTTTCTTCCAGAATCTGTAAATGTCACATAGGGATTTACATACGTGCGACATCTTCTACAACGAATAATGCCAGTTGAGACAAAATTAATTACTGGTACCTCCTCCTGTAAAGGAACAACAATGGCCAAGACAGATTAGAGGAATTATCAAACAAGCAGTAAACAAAGCATATCCAGATTGCCATTTGACTTCAATTTCACAGACACTAACCCCATCTGGTGCTTCTGCAAGAGGGCAAACAACTGCTCCAAGAGGACAATGCCACCTTGAGAGCAAAGATTGAGAACTTGGAATAGCAGAAGTGGTAAGCCGAAGATATCTAGGATTGCAATTCATGGAGTATGCTTCTCCCAGCGAATTTGGCTCCACATCACCATCCAATGGCCTCGGCAATGCTTTTGGATCAAGTCCTGAATCTATTGTGCCAGGAACAGATCCGATAGAAAGTGATCCGAAATCTTCAGCCAACCCTTGGATGCCACCTATAGGAGGTGCAGAGCCTGGATGTTGGATTTGATCCCTGGAATGCAATCCAAAAGGGGCGGCTATTGGTGGAGGTTGAGCAAAACCTCCTTGCTGAGGATGAAAAGTGGGAGGTGGTGTTGGTGTGGGTGCTGCATAACTTCCTTGTTGAGCTTGAAAGGGGGCCATTGGAGGAGCTTGTGAAACTGCATTTGCCTGCTTTACATATCCTGGCAAGGGTGGCTGCAAATTGGCCCTGGAAGCAGAATAAGATGAATCCATAGAGGAGAAAGGTGGCTGAAAATTTGCCCTGGAGCCAAAAGATGATGAATCTGATGGCAATTGAGGATTATTTGCTCTTGATGGCGGAGATCCCATTGGCACTGCATGTACTTGTGGCTGAGGATGAAAGGAAGCCGGAGATGGCACTTGACCTGCAGGAGATTGAAATGGTGGTTGGCCAATGGGTGGAGCTCGGGGAGGTGGAGCTTGATGAGCAGAGGGAAATTGTGGTGTTGGATAACGCTGGAAGGGGGGTCCACCGATGGGTGGGACATATGCTGTTGGTGGAGAAATCACAGGAGGATCATTAAACCTAGCAGGGAGATTGTTAGGCCTGAACCCAGAGGCCTGTGGTCCAACTACAGGTCCAGATGACACAGAAGGCATGGCGTTTTGGGGAGGTTGAGCTGGGGGTCTAAAGCCTGAGGCCTCTGATCCCACCACCGGGCCAGATGCTGAAAATGGTGTTGTTGTAGGAGGAGGAGCAGCAAAAGGTGAACCGGTCAAAGGAAAATTTGGACGACCAGGATTTTCAGTCCCCATGGTTTTCAACAAAACAATTTTATCTGCTCAGGATGATTACGCTTCCATAGCTAAACCTGCCAGAACAAGCAATAGAAAAGTTGTGATACTCTTAGACATAATCACAAAAAGCAGTACAGCTAAACTAGAAATACATAGCACTTTAGAAATGTTGAAGTACAAGCAATTCAGTTGATGAACTCAGGATGCATCAATCAAAGTCAAACAAAACCAGAAGACATAACATTTATGTTGAGCAGCACAGGGGGCCATGTAAAGAGTTATTTGAAATACTCTAACCACTGCAGAAGAAAAGAAAAGATAACGACTGCAAATGACAACTTTTAGACAAATAATTTTGCAAGGAATTGATTGGTCCAATTTTTAAATTTTATTGACATGGATGTGAGCTGTGTTTTATTTTGTAGACTAAAGAGAATGAATAGGACTTCCTTCTTTGCATTTCAGCAATTCAGACCATTGAAAGTATAGTGCTTTCTCCAACTAGCATTTCATTAACTTTATTGGTGTGAAGCTAGAAGAGCTTAATGATTGTTGATTCATATTTTACAAGTTTATATCTGCATTTCAATTCATGAATCCCCAAACCCCTTGAATCCTACAGCCCTAAACCTGAGACATCCCTGCGTCAAAAAGAGCACAGCAATCCTGCATAATATGAACTAAAAACGCTCCTATTAACACAACCAAACTGAAGCATGATAAAGAAACCAAAAAATTACCCTATTACATGCAACTACTTCGACAAGCAGTAAGTTTTTACTATTAACTTACTGTCAAATTCCACTCCACCCAAATGCTCCAGTGCCACTTCTACATAAGATATCACGGTCTTGTCCCATCCCAAACTCACTAAATGCATCATCAATAAATCCTCCTACATGATTAGGGGTAACAAGGCTCTCTGGAAATTGTCAAAGACAAAAACCCCTATCCAAATGTCCCAACCATCAAACAACATGCACATGACTGTGGTAGATTTAAATAGTTTTTACAGTACAATCTCTTTGTTTCACGAGTATTCCACCGACCTAGTTTGTATTAAACATAATAATCATTTATTCTCGTTGCTTTCATCTCTTTACCACAATTCTTTCTCCTCTTTATTCTTTTTTTGCTGAATAAATGGAAACTCTGTGCAAACATAAATCACGTGATAAGTTACTCATAGTAACTAATAAGATCAAGATATCTCAAGATGAAAAATCTATTTCCAACAAGGATCACCTTTCCATTAGACAGCCTATTAGCTACATCTTCGAGTTGGGCCAGACTCTTGCAATGTAAGTCATAAATAATCTTGTACCTCATGAAATATTAGAAAAAACATCAAACAATAAATACTATTTCAAAGGCAACACTCCCATCGCCCACTTAATTAATAATTAAGATAAATTCTTAAAGATTAAAACCCTGATATTTGCTCAAGCTTCGTAATTCGGACTTCAAATACATAATAACAAAAGAAAATCTATTGAGCCCGGCTACATTAAGACATCGATAAAGCACATGCAATTGAAAACTCAGCGAGAATTGCCTATCTTTTCTCAATTAAAACAACAGCACAGTTGACAAATCAGGGCAAGAATCGCGAGTTTTTTCTTTGTAATTCAATTCAATATCACAATAACACACACTTGCAACAACAAAACAAATTGATAAATTGCTATTAACGGTCAATTATTTCACATCTTTCAAAAGATCCAATGGCAGATACAATTCCTTCCCAATTCCTCTATAAAATTCATCAAAATTGAGATACAGCAATAGAGATCCTTACCGAAAAGTTCAAGCTCTCGAATCGCGCGGGGGACCGTACTCGCAATCGAGCAAGATTCAAACACCAAATCCGCGATGCTAAAGAGAGAGACAGGTAGACAAGGTGAAGGAGAAATAGAGATTGATTTGATTGAGAGATTGTGAAAAGGAACCCTAGATAGATCCAAACAGAAGAAGGAAGAGGAGAGGAGAGGAGAGGGCAGAGAAGACAAGAAAGAATTTGGTGTAAGGAAGAGAGTGGTATCAAAACACAAAACTCTTGCGATAGTGTGGTATTAGGAATTCGTTTTACTGTGTTTGTGTTTTTGTTTTAAAGTATTTTAGAAGAAAATTAAAAAAATATATTTTTTAATTTTAAATTAATATTTTTTTATTTTCAAATTATTTTAATTTAATGAATTAATATAAAAAAAATAATTTGAAATATATATATTATTTTAATACATTCTCAAATAAAAAATATTTTAAAAAATAAATGCTATTGTACTTTAAAAACAACATATAATATTTATTAATCTCCTTTCTGATGTTTTTTCCTTTAAAAAATAATTTTGAGTACTATTTATTTGTGCTTAAATGGATCTCAAATCTATATTTATTTTCAATTAAGTTCTTTATGTATTGACATTTCTTGATCGAGTCTTATGTGGAAATGAAAACAGTGTATATTGTAATAAAAAACACCTTTGGGGGATGATCTGATATTTTACATTAAAATATTGGGAATATTTTAAATGAAGAGACCTGAATGAGGAGTGCAGAGTGCTTTAGGGATTCAATTAAAACTACTGGTTTAGGGACTAAATTGAGGTTTAATTCGTAAATCGAGGCACTGTTGAGGTTTGCGCACAAATTGTCGATAGTTTTTCCTTTTAAGAATTTTGCAAGTGCTGATTTTTCAGCCAGCATGGTGCCGGTGAATGCTTTTTGACAAAAAAAAATATTAAAATCAAAGAAAATGGAACTGCTGCAGATAGGAAGTGTTTGTTATTGTGTTGGACGTTTTCAAAAAATTTAAAATTTTTTCTGTTTTAAATTAAATTTAATATTAATATTAATATAAAAAATTAATTTTATATTATTTTAATATACTGATATTAAAAATATTTTAATCTATTTTTCAGTTAAGAAAACTTTAAAAAATAATTATTAGTACAATATTAAATGTGTTTTTAGTGCCCGTTTTGAGCTACAGTTCAATCTATTTTTTTATTAAAGCTCTGTTTGTTTGCAGGAAAGTTGTTTTCTTTTGAAAACTAAATTCCTGGAAAGTAAATTATTTTCAGATGTTTGGTAGTGTTATGAAAAATGAACTATAAAACACTTTACAGTGTTTAGTTATGTTATGGAAAATGAACTGGAAAATAATTTATTAATAAATTTTTTTTTTCAAGTTTATCTAATATATATAAAATATTTAATATAAATATTTAATCACTTATAATAAAAGAATGAAATCTAAAAAGTATAATGATGAATTTTTTTGTTAAATCTTATATTCATACATAGCTTATTTTATAAAATATAACTATATATGTCATATCATATTATAGAAAAATAACCTTGTGAAATATTTCTTAAGTAAAACCTATTAATATTTTTTTTTGGTTTTAAAAGCTTAAAATAAGTTTTTTTTCATATGAAGAAAGCCAAATTAGTTTATGGTAAGAGTTATATATTTGGGTTTTTTTTTTTTTGAAGATTTTTTTAAAAGATAAATAGATACAAAAATATTTTGATGGGTTTTTTGAATAAATATTAATTTTTTTATACGGGTAAAGGCAATTATCCCTTTAATATCTCTTTAGTATATATCAAATAAGCATCAAGAAATAAATATAAATATTTAACATCAAACATAGTCATGTATAAATATTAAGTTTCGATGTCATATACATACATATTAGTTCAAATTACAAACATAAACATGCTAGACCGAATTAAACAAGTAAATATACTTGTCAAATAACAAACATAGTCTGAACCCAAATTTTGAACATAGTCAAACCATCTTAGCAAGCTGACCGGTAGTAGTGTTGGTTCACAAAATTCTAAACCCAAATTTTCCTCAAATTAGTATTTTTTGCCATAAATGCTTTTGCCAACATTTCATTTTGGACCAAGTGATCAAATGCATCCCCGAGAGTGATCTCATCAAAGCCTTTAATTTTCATCACTTTTGTATACAGCGCATTAACATCAAGTTGATTTTTGCTGAAGCTTTGAATTGCAAATGCTACATCTTCAATCTATTTAGACAACTTTTCAACACCATCATCTTCATACATTCGATTTCTCTTTTTATGTTACCTCTTCTGTGTACTAGAGAAATATGTCTCTTTTCCCTTAGAATTTTCTTCATATTCCCCTTCATTTCCAATTGAAATTGATTGCTCTTCAGTGTTCTCTTCGAAGTTGACATCATGGCAATGATATCTGATGCCCTAAACAAACAAGGTCTTAAAATATATTATTTAAGACCATAACATTCAATTTCTCGATGATAAAACCATTTTGAAAATTATACAATTCATAAGTTCACAACGATTAATAGACATTGCGCAATGAAATCCATATAATTACCGGTATAGTCCCACAAATTTATCCATATATAACAAATATAATCAAACACTAATCATAAATTAATCAAAGCAAAATAAAACACAAATTTATGTTATAATTCCCCTGTTCCCATCCCCAATTCCCCAATTCTCCATCTCGGTTTCTATAATTCCCCAATTCCACTGTTCTCATTCCCCTCTCCCTCTCGGTTTCTATAATTCCCCAATTCCCCTGTTCTCATTCCCCTCTTCCTCTCGGTTTCCCCCATTCCCCAATCCCCTTGTTCCCATTCCCCTCTCCCTCTCGGTTTCCCCCATTCCCACATTCCCCTGTTCCCTCTCCCTCTCGGTTTCTCTCATTCCCATTCCCCTGTTCCCTCTCCCTTCCCAGTTCTCCTCCCTCTCTCCCCCGGCTGCTTGTTTTGGTAACGCTGAGACTTGAAGAAAAAAAAGAGCAAGGGTTGATTTTCAACACATTAACTAACCCCCCCTTTTACTTTGCCTCTCTCTCTTTGTGCTTCCACCCGGGATATGGTGGCCAGATCCGGGGACGGGGTAACAGGGAGGGGCTGCTTTTTGCTGGGGAAGTTTGGGGATTTTGCAAAAGTATATTCACAGCAATCTTCCCCCTGTTTTGCCTCTCTCTGTTCACAGTAAGTTCACAGAAATCTTCCCCCCCGTTTTGCCTCTCTCTGTTCACAGTAATCTCCCCCCCCCCCGTTTTGCCTCTCTTTGTTTGGTTAGAAATTCTCCCCTTGTTTGGTTAGAAATTTGAGCTGCCGAATGTGAGTGATGAAGAAGAAAACTGTCATGGAAAAATATGTTTTTTGTGGCTTGCTTGATGAATTTGGTTAGTTTTAACTAGTCGAATGTGACGAGTAAGATGAAGAAGAAAACTGTGTTATGGAAAAAATATGACAGGTAGCAGATTTATTAAGAATATCAAATGATTTATGCCATAATTTTTACAGATCTAAACAAAGAAAAAGATAAAAACATAAAGGAAATAATAGAGGAAAAAAAATACCTGAAATCAATTGGTCCAGAAAAATGCTTCAATTGTTCCATAGAAATGCTCTTCAATTGTTCTAGAGGAATTGTTCAGCTTCCAATTGTTTTTGAAAAGAGAGAGAGACCATGATTTGAGAAAATAGAAAAGTGTTTTCCTTTCTTTATCAGAAGGAAAACACTTTCCTTCGATAAAGTAGCTTTTCTAGTTTGATCGGAATTAAGTTTTCTTTGACTAGTTTTTCATATTGTTACCAAACATGGGAAAATAAGAAAAGTGAATTCTAGGAATTTGTTTTCCTGAAAACAAACATGCCCTAAAATTTATTTTTTTTCTTTAAAATAATTTTATTTAGTATGTTTTATCGCTTTAATGTATTAATATAAAAAATAAAAATATATTAATTTAATATATTTTTAAATAAAAAAATACTTTAAAAAACAAATACCATCTTAACCACAAAAATGCACACTACAGCAGGAGATTTTCATAAAGCATACAATATACATTACCCCGCGCATTAAATAAAAACTTGGCTTTCTTTGTGGACCATCACTGTTCATATCAATAATATGGAGATGATTTTTTATTAATTTTATTTTCAATATTTTCTTGATAATAAATTTATATTTGTAAATTATTTTAATTTTTTTTATAGAGCTATCAAAATCTCAAAATAACATCTTGACATTTGATTTTGCTTGGTTCATACTTGATTTTTACGAGCGTCTATTTTTATTACCATGTAATTAATTAAAAAACAGTTCTTTTAAAAAATTAAATCCAATGAAATCTACCACCCAGATCACGGGTTTGGTCACAAAAGCCGGATGAATCAAACATGTTGTCATTTCAAAATTAAAAAAATATTATTTTGAATATTTAAAAAAAAAACAAACCATATTTTTTATCGACCATCTAAATTAACTTTGGATCCTCAGGATTAATTGAGTTACATCTGATTAATTGGCACATGATTTAATTTTAAATCTGAACTAAATAAATGCCGGGTCAGGAAAATTAAATATTAATTTATTGGGTTGAGTTTAATAATAATATTAGATCATTTCATATAAATTAAATATATTTTTTTTACATTCATTTATATTCCAATGATTCAAGACATAGCACAGCACAGCCTAGTAAACTAGTAACACACAAAAATGATATACAGGATGATTTAAAGTGTTGGGATTTTTATTATAAAAAAGTGCAGAGATTTTCACGAAAAAATAAAAGGGGTTAAGATTTCATTTTTATAATTGCAATAGCCATGCCCCTTATTTTGCCTTGGATGGTTGCGAAGAACGAGTGTTTTAACTGGGGAAAAAAAATTGATCTCCAGTAGGAGTAGGGGTGCAATCATGACATGATTTCGAATGAAATTAACTTTCTGGTTTAATCGTAGCCAACAAACAAGAAAAACAATCCAGAACACTACAAAATTACAATAACCTATAAATTATTTTATTAAAACTACAAAAATAGTTATTTTTAAAAAATACTATTTTAATATAATTTTAAATAAAAAACTACTTTAAAAATTAATTATTACCGCATGAAAAAACCATTCTAACCCAGTGATCTCGTTGGATCAACCTGAATCGTGGGATGGGCTTCGGCCTTCAATGCCGCATAATTCTCTTCGGGACGAACCAAGCCTCCCAGGTTTGGGTCGCAGTCGAAGAATTATATAACCAGGTCCTCGATATAACCAGGTCCTCGATGCTAACAAGTACTAGTCCAAGACACGCATGTCCAGCAATCATTTCACGTCACTGATTGTTATAATTTGAAAGGCAGGTATTCTCGTTGATTATTGATTACATTCTATTTTGTGTTTTAAAAAGTTTTTTTTTTTCAAATTAAATTTTTTTTTTGTATTTTCAAATTATTTTAAAGTTGTAATATCAAAAATAATTTTTAAAAAATAAAAAAATCACAATTTCAAACAACTCTCATTCATATGATGTTTCTTGATACAGTTTGACAGAAAAGAAAAGACACCAAATTGGAACTGAATGTAGACTATGCATGACAATGCGTAAAGAAATCACAGATAAATCTTGTCATATCTTCACATATATTTTAAACTCATCTTCAAAAAGGTGTTCCTTGGCCCTCTTGTCCGCATTTTCTAGCTTTTCATTATGTTTTTATTAAATTTCTGTTTATTTTTATGTTTTAAATGTATTTTTTAAAAAATAATTTTTTTTACTTTAAATTAATATTTTTAAAATATTTTACATCGATGTACTAAAGTCAAAAATAATTTTTTAAAAAATATTATTTTAATATATTTTCAAATAAAAAATATTTTTAAATATAATCGATACTATACAATCAAACACCCTCAAAATCCAGGTCTAATAGCATCTTGCAGATTAATTAAATTTTTTATTAAAAAATCAGGTGCGATAAACATCCCGCGCGTTGATTAAATTTATTTTTTTCAGGATGATTTTTAAAGAAGCAGCTTCTTAATTTCACATTGCATTTTAAATTTTAAACTATCTGAATTAATATACTCATAAGAAATCTTTTTCTCACGATCTGTTAATTGAAGACCTCGTATTTAATATTCCTGTGAATGTCAATCTTAACCCATGTTCTTCTAATTTAGTTTCTTACCGTTACTAAAATTTATCCAGTGTAAAACTGATGTCATTTAACCTTGAAGCAATACCCAACACTTGAACACGCAATTACATGCAAATTGGAGACAATGAAAAAACACAAGACAAGAAACAACAGAACTTTCAATGACCAAATTAAAAGAAACTAAATTGGATGATCAAATTGAAATAATTCTAAAATTTGTGGGGCCGAGAGGGAAGTTTGTACAGGGAATAGTGTTGCAAGTGGTGAAATGTGAGATGATGAATGGTTTCAACACATTTGGACCACCACCCTTTTTTAATACATTTACTAATGTTAATAATGAAATGGCTAGTATTTTCAATTTATTTCCGAAGTCTCGAGTATTTAGTTTTCTCGGTCTATCTCATAAAATTTGGTGCAGAGTATGAACCGAGTAATATTATTACGACTATGTTTGAAAGTATGGTCATATAAAAAAGTGGTTAAAATTAATTTTTTTTTATATTTTTATTATTTTAATATGCTGATATTATAAATAAATTTAAAAAAATATTATTTTTATATATTTTCAAATAAAAAATATTTTTAAAAGCAATCGTTATCACATTTATAGACATCACTTATTTAATATTATATATATGTGTTAAGATGGATTTAAAGAAAGGGAAAAAGGGATTATCAAACACATAATATTGTGTTGGTAGTGTGTTTTTTTTTAAAAAAAATTATTTTAAAATATATAAAAAAAATTAAATTTTTTTAATTGACGTGGACAATCCAGAACTATAAAAGAACAGTAAAGTAATATTAATTAAATATTTTTAAAAAACCCATCGAAATATAATTTCAAATGAAAAAAAAAAAGGGGACCCCCCCCAATCTCGTGGTGTGGACCCCCCCTCGATTTCTTTAGTGTCTCGAAAAGAGGGTGAGTTGTGATTTCCTTGTCTCTCCACGTGCCTTTTTTTTTTTCCTCTGATCGGAATAGAATATTGCATCAACTCTCTCTCTCCCTTTCATAGATCCAATCTTGGAAATCCGAAAACAAGACAGCATGCCAATCCCTGGAAAACTGAAAAGTCATTATGCGTAGAGAATTAATATATAGTCTTTTAGAATTGAAATGGAAATGAAAATATCTCACGACAATGTTAGTCACTTTGCTGATATTCTAGAACCAATTAATATTAGATCACGAGTGTATTAGAAACGGTGTGAAACTAAGTAAAAAAATCAATATAAAATAAACTAACTTGAACAATTTTTGGAATTTTTTAGATGATTTTGATTTGGATTTTTTTAAATCCAATTTGGTTTTAAGTTTTAGGAAAAAAAAACTGAATTAAATTAATATGAAAATACTCATTGCAAGCTAAAAATTAACTATAAACTAAATACTCATTGAATCAAGGTCTATAAAATATAGTTTATTAAAAAGTTCATGGATTAAATTGAATTTATTTAATTTTAAAAGTTTGATTATTTCATTCAATATTGTTCATTTTTTTAAAAATGTTTAAATTTAATATTTTATTAAAATTAAACTCTTGAACCAGCACACGTTGCTTTTTGAAAAAAGGAAAGGAATCCTTTTATTTCAAATTGCCACAAGAATTGCAACTTGCAACAGCAAAGATTTCCTTATCTTTTTTATTTTCGTCATCAGATCATGCTTCTTGATATTTTGCAATCAAAATCAAAGTTTTCATTTTCAAGTCATGATGGCAGAGACAAGGGTGATGTTACAAGGAGGTATTTGAGACTGTAATGTAATGTAAGTTAATTTTTAAAATAGTTTTTAATTATAAAATATATCAAGATATTTTTTTTTTTGTTTTAGCATAAAAACATCAAAATCATTAAAAAAACACTAAAAAAATTATTTAATATGTATTTTTAAAAATAATTTTAAAAAATATATAAAAACAGAAACAAAAATAGTAATCACACCCACGTGCTCCTTGGACGACCCTGGAATTCAAAAGGGTCAGAATAAAAAATCCAACGCCCGATCCAAAATATCAAACTCGGACCCAGCAACGCAACAAGCTTCCGGGAGGAAATCATCATTGGTCAAGGACCCACTCTTGATTCATTCTGACTCATTCAGAGCCCTGCATGTGTAACTCACCTCCACACGACATCCTACTCCTTCAGACCACCTAACACGTGTCTTACCTACAAGACCATTAATGGACCCTTACGTCAACAACATAATTTTTCTAGAGGATATAATACTTTGAATAAATTGTTCAATTATCATAAAAAAAGATTTAAAAATAATGAATTAATATAAGAGCAATTTTTTTGTGATAAAATAGCATTTTTTTTATGTTGAGGTTCAAAACAACAAAATTTAATTAATGTTATAATTTATAAATACGATGTCTGTTTAAATATCGCGGTTATAAATTATAATAAATTTTGGTAAAATAGCATATTTTTTGTTGTCTCGGTTCATAAACGTAACATCAATTAAATTTCATGGCTATCCAGTCAACTATTTCATAACAATCAGTTAAACCGGCCAACCAGGCAACACATAAATACAAAGGTAAGTTATTGTGTGAATAGTAAAATCTTGAGATATTAATTACAGTCTGTTTTTTAATCCGTATGTTAGACAAAGATGTACATCTTGACTCACCAAGTATACTTGAAAGAAAATGTTTATAAAATCATAGTTTTTATATGGATTGGTGGATCAGTTTATACAGTTGAATCAATAAGCTGACTAGTTGAGTTACATGATCCGTAGTGAGATTATTGGCCTGTTTGAATACAACAAAAAAATATATATATTATTTACTTTGTTAATCTGATATTTAATTCAATTAATTATTTTTATGGAGTTGAAAATTTCATAATCTTAACAAAATCTGGACAAGTTTTTCTCTATATAGGAACTATATCCAAAATTTTGTCCCGCTTAAAAATCTGCAAAATATTGCAATAATCAAACTCAACAAATTATCGCATTTTATAATCACGAGTAGACCCATTAATACAAATAAAAAAACATATATACATGCAAAATGAATCTAAAATGTTTAAATAACACAACATCCAAGTAATTGAAATCCCATGATATATAAACATGACTTGCACATCTATCTATATCTATTTCGTCTATTAGACGAGTCTAACTCAACAATGTCACAGCTAGATTTAGTTATTGCACTTGCCCGAGCGACCTTGTTCTCTGTTAAGGCATCATCAAGAGTTAGCTTATTTTAAAAGGTTTTGAGTTTAGTGTGGCAAATATTAAATCATCGGGATATATAAGTGTAACTTTTATTTACCTCATCAATATTACAAAGCATGGATATGGCCTCTCGACACCCCTGTGGCATGAAGCCAACATAATATTAATAAAACATTGATGTCAAGTTAAAAGATCAACACATAAAACCCATCGTTTAACCTATACTTGTTATAAAGCAATTAAATTACTTACAATATAATTAGATTACTTACAGTATTTTGAATCCATTTGACACGTTGCTCGTATTGCATGTATTCAGATGGAGAAACTTGATCGGGATCTAGAGCAGGGGATGACGATTTAATTTGGACTCGATGGATATTGACCTAAACGAGTGTGTATTTTTTGGACATGATAGATAACGGGTAGGGTATAAAAATTGTCAAAACTGACCCAAACTTAACTTGAAATAAATATTTATATTATAAAAATATATTGTAGAATATTTAGATTTTTTTAATACAACATGATATACTCATGCTTTAATATTCACATAATATATATGTGTATGTGTGTGTGTATCGTTTAATATAAATATACATAATTCAAATATACATTCGTTAAACATTTTTTTATTTTTATTGATTAATAAAAAATAGTAGATAATGGATACCCACTTGATGCCCGAAATCCGATGGCTATTTTATGAATATTTAAATTTCCTACTCGATGGATAATGAGTAGGATATGATATCAAGAAATCTGAATCGCGGGTACTCATTGCAATCCATAATCCAGAGTAGTGACCCGACGTGTGATACCCGTATCAAATCAAATACTCATCACATGTAATCACGCTATGCATTTATGTAAACATCTCATTTCTCTGTATATCTCGCTGTGATATATAGGCTATATTACAGCTTAACTAGTCGCTATCATCATTTTTATTATGATGAATTATAGCGTGCAGAGCATCACTCATATTGATGTTGGTTGTAATGTGTTATTTGTATCCAAATCGATGCATTACCCAATCTAGACAATATAACTTGACCATTTTAAAAAATATCAGTGAGATCATTGATGTTCATATACCCATCTTGATAATACAAATAGTTAGAGCAACCGTCAATCTTTTCATCGTAGTAAAGTATTAACATGATCTTTATACTAATTGATTGTGTTTTTTTTTTTTTATCTAAATTAACATTGAATTGTTTAATGATTCGAATAGATTCATGTATTTTTATATTTTTTTTGTTGTTATTTTTATTCAATTTATTTATTATTATATTTTTAAATTATTTAAATTATCACTTAAATCAATAACTTCAAACTTTTTTTTTTTAACCTAAAACTCTTTTTTTTTTAATCTATCACTTTTTTCTATATAAAGGGAGAAGCACGGGTAACATATCTAATAGACTAATACTTGCTAAATACAACCCACTTGTAAAGAGCACACAGACACCACCCAGGCTACAAATCACCTTCACCAGGAAATCAACCCGAAAATGGTGGAACCGGTGAACAACGAGAACGAGGAGGAGCTTTCACTGCTGTCTCCAAACAACAAAGGTGACGGGTCGTGGCAGTTAAACTTCGACGGGTATCAGTTATCACACGAACGCAAAGAGAAAAAGCCTCCTCGCGGAATTCATGATTGTTATGGAGTTTTAGGTATTTAAAAAAAAAAGTACTTATTTTTTCTGTAGTAATTAGTGTTATTAAAGTAAAAATAAACTGTCATGCTTGTTTTGCTTAATCTCTTTGAAAATGTTTTTCTTTTTTGGTCTTAAATGGCAATATTCGGTCAGATTTTCTTTTTGTTTTTTCCTTGTCTGGTGTCAAAGTACTGATTTTTTTCAAGTTTGGCGTATCTGGGTTTTTTTCTCGGGTCACAAAAAAATGTGTTTGATCCTTTTTTGAACGTTTCTGGGTTGTTAAGATGGTACCGTGAGTGTTTGGCTCTAGCTGTGTAAATTACAGCAGAGGTTGGTATGAAAGACAAATCCGATGGGTTGGTGTTTGACTGGTAGGATTTTATATACGTGACTTAAAGTGTTTAATTAAGCATGAGGTTTTAATGGGAAAATATGACAACAACTTAAAGTCTTTAAGCACTAATTTAGGTGAGTTAGATTTGATATTGCCAAATCTTTAGCTTACATGTTTATCGGAGTTTGAAAAAAAAAAAAAAAAACGAATTGGTGTGTGTGTGTTTTTTTTTTTTTATACGTGCATATGACGATATTCCTTTTCCATTTATAGGATGTTTAACACTATAATTGATTAAAAAAATGATTAGATATGGTGGATTGAATTAATGAAGAACTAATCATGATTTATTGGCAGGGGTTTTAGTCGCAGGTTAGTTTTGATAATGTCATGAACTAGAGTCTATGATTCAAAAGTTTTGGCAAAGCCCTTCCTTTCATGACTTGGCTTGAATAGTCGTCTCTTTGCAGCTAATGTTAGTACCTTTCATGTAAGGAAAAATTATTGCTATGGATAATGGTATATGAGTCATGTCTCGACCATTTTGCTTGATGGCTTTAGGTCCTGAAGATGACATAGCTGAGTACTATCAGCAACAGGTGGAAATGCTCGAGGGCTTTAATGAAATGGATGCTTTGGCAGAGCGTGGATTTATTCCTGGAATGTCAAAGGTTTGTGTGGTTTCATTCCCTTTGTTTCAGTGCATGACTGATGGTTTAAGCTGAAATTTTTGCCGTTGCTGTTGTTGCAGGAAGAGAAGGAAATTTTGGCTAAAAGTGAGACCTTTGCAATTAGAATATCAAATTTTGCAAATATGGTTCTTTTTGTAGCTAAGGCTTATGCATCCATCAAAAGTGGTTCATTAGCCATCATTGCGTCCACTTTGGACTCTCTTCTTGATCTTTTGTCTGGCTTTATCCTATGGTTTACTGCATTCTCTATGCAAACACCAAACCCTTATCAGTATCCCATTGGAAAGAAACGCATGCAGCCTTTGGTCAGTCTCTCTATCAATCATGCTTTCAATTTCCGGTCAAATTTTCCAGTACGAGTGCAATAAACTTCATCATGATCTTGATGCTGTTTCATTGCTAAGTTTTTTCTTCCTTTTCTGTTTCATTATTGCTATATGCCTGAATAACAGACTAACAGTGGACATATTTCTCTTTTCTGCTTATGAATATGGAAGTCTGTCTAATGAAATAATAGATTTCCCAAACTTGTGAATCATATGCAGGGGATTCTTGTTTTTGCCTCTGTCATGGCAACTTTAGGATTGCAGATTATATTGGAATCAGTGCGCGCATTGCTGTCTGATGTAAGTGGATTTCATTTTTGGAAATTCACAATTTTCAATGTTTTCAATCAACAAACACCTTATTATTTCTTGAGACGGCAGGGACTACTAGGTGTACTTGAAAGGATGATGTGTGACCACATCTCACATTTCTTGTAATGCTCTTCCAGGAGAGTGACTTTGATCTGACCAAGGAGCAAGAGCGCTGGATTGTGGGCATTATGCTATCAGTGACCTTGGTGAAACTTGTGCTGATGATTTATTGTCGCTCCTTTACTGATGAGATTGTCAAAGCTTATGCCCAGGATCATTTTTTTGATGTTATTACAAATACCATTGGCCTTGTTGCGGCACTTCTTGCTAATTACTTGGAGGACTGGATGGATCCTGTTGGTGCTATAGTTGTAAGTGATTGCACTCCCTCCCTCCCCTGCCTGTTCTTACTTTTCTCTGCTCTTCTTTGGCACCAGGGTAGCTCTATTCTATTTGAATTCTGCACTAGTAGTTTACATAGTAGCTATCTAGAATGGTTAAATCCATCTACAGTCTTTCTGGTGCTTGCATTGCAAACCGAGTCTTGATTTCTTTGGCAAACGTATCTGAATCTATCACTTACATTTAGCTATCTGTTGGACTCTTGAGATGCTCAACTGTTACAAATGAGGACAACATTATAGATGAGTGCAACTATCCTGCTCTCTTCTGTTTTTATTAATCCACCCCTTTTGGGACCTCTTAAGCAATAGGGCACGCAAAATGATTATGCTTCTCCATAAGGTGAAACTGACCACGTCGAGATTTAGAGCTCATAGATGCAGATTTGAATCTTTCATTTGCTAGCCTTGTTTTAGGGAATCAAATAAGCTTAATGAAAACCTCTGCTTTTACTTACTGCATCTGCACGTGCTAAAAAAATGTGTTTGATATTGGTGCAGCTGGCCTTGTACACCATTCGCACATGGTCAATGACCGTGTTGGAGAATGTGAATTCTCTTGTTGGAAAATCAGCTACACCAGATTATCTACAAAAACTAACATACCTTTGCTGGAACCATCACAAGGCCATTAGACACATTGATACAGTTAGGGCTTACACCTTTGGGTCTCACTATTTTGTCGAGGTTGACATTGTCCTGCCTTCGAGCATGCCCTTGCAGGAGGCTCACGACATTGGGGAATCTTTGCAAGAGAAGCTCGAGCTACTGCCAGAGATTGAGCGTGCCTTTGTTCATCTTGATTATGAATACACCCACAAACCTGAGCATGCACGGTCGTGCTCGTAGCCATATATGGTTGTAGGTGAATATGATCTCTTCATTGCCATGCTTTGGTCTGTATTTTGTTTCATCTTCCAACATGATCCACCGTGCATGTATCCATGCAAGCTAAGCCTAATGGAGAAAGTAATTGCTGACAGAGTTGTGTGCAAGATGTTTAGTAAATTAGTATATCCCATCAGTTGGCACAAATGTTTTTCAAATTGGGAAACTTTGAAGAGCTTAAACGGGAGACAATAGATAAGTCTAGTACTGCAGTTTACTGCCGGATTCCCTGTTTGAGAATGAAAGATTTGTAATGATATAGCCAGTCGGCCTACTGTATTCTTGGACTGGTCATTATGTGAACGAACGACCTGTTTCTAGACCTATATATGAAAAACGAGGTTCTCTTATTAGCAAGGTGTGAAGCTTTGAATACTACTATTTCGTTAGCCGTTACAGGTTGAATAAATTTTTCAAAATTCAAGCATCAATCACCTAAGAGTTAAAAAAGACAGGGGACTTAAATGAATGTTTGACAGAAATTTCAAAAATTACGTTATTATAATCTACTGTAAAATATGAGAAGAAGATAAACAGGAAATCGTGCACAGTGAAAACCACATACCATTTCGTTTATAGGTAAATTTATTTACTCTCACCACGGTTGTGGTTCTCTTGTAAAAAATATTTCAGTGAATTCGATAAAGCCTTATCAACCCAATTTGGCAGAGCTACTTGAATCCTTGACAAGAGGTTGCCATTACTGTCTTGTCAATCCCTTTATTTTTATTTTTTTAGTTTAATGTGGGTGTTCGGGCCAGCTTGTGTGTACCTCGACTAATTTCACGGGCCCTGAAGTTAACGATCATGTAAGCTTTCAGTGACCATCATATAAGCAACTACAAGATTTGAATATGAACAACTATAAGATTTGAACCTGAGATCGCAGAGAGCGCAGAGATGTAAATCTTTTATTTCTTTATCAAGCTAAAAATGGTCCGAGAATATATATTCTTTATTTGTTGCTGTCTAAATTCTCCATTTGATGTTGTGATGGGCTACTTGCAGATTTGTTTTGTATTATTCTTGGTCGATAATCTCTCTCTTTCGTTTGACAAGGTATCGTTGCCGCGTAAGCAAAGGTGGCTAAAATATAGCCCGCGTATTATCTTCATGTCGGCGTCAGTGTTTGAATTATCTTTACGTCTGCATTAGTGTTTGAAATTATTGTAGAATATGTTTTTTAAAATATTTTTTATTTATATATATATATATATATATATTTAATATTATCATATTATTTTTTTTTAAAATAAAATCTTTGAAAACATGATTGCACTTAAAAAAACAAACACTGCCAGCCTTTCAGTGTGCCACGGATCTGTGGTCCCATTTATATCAACGACTGAGGCTTGAGGAAGTTGATGTAGACACCGGGACTCCATGTTGTGGTCCCAAATTTATTTTACTCTGAGGTTTTTTTTAACCCCTATCAAGCCTGTACGAACCCAAGTCGACGATGCATGGCCCTCAATCTAATGTTGTAGGTGATGGCTCATGCCGCAAGTGGGTAATTACTCCATTTATTCTCATCTTCAAATCTGAAAACGTTGCTGATTCTTTTTTTTTGAATGATGTTAACTTTATCTATTTTGATTAATCTTATGATTTTTAAATTTAATGACTATATAAATATCTAATGATTCTAAAATTTATAAGTTTTAAATTGATAATTAAAAAAAAACCTACAATTTGATTAATTAAGTTATACTTTTTATTTGATATTGATTTCTTTATTTATTAATGTAGGCGTTCGAATCAGTTTGCATGTATCTCGATTAATCCTACGGCTCTTGAAGTTAACGACCATGTAAGTTTTCAGTAACTCTAAGGTTTGTAAAACTAAATTAATAATTTCTATGAAATAAATCTAAAACTTGACAGAATTAGATTTTTCAGGTTTTGAAGTTGATTTTTTTTTTCAGATCATACGCCAGATGGTTTATTTTATGTGAAGGGGGTTTACAAAAGAAAAAAAAATTAAAAGTTAAATCTTCTCCCGTTAAATGTTTTATATGAACATATCTTCCACTGTGTATTGTAGTCAATAATGAAAAAAAGTAGTGGTGGTATAATGATGGTGAAGTGGCAATGATAAAGAAGTGATGGAGATGGAGCGATGATGCTGATAAGATGGTTGTTGTTGCATTAATTATGACAGTGACAGCAGGTTAGTTGCATTTAATTTGTTCTTGAAATGTATCTTAGAAAAAAAGATAATTTTATCCTAATTATATGTTTAAAAGGTTTTTTTTGAATAATTTTGTTATTATATTATTTTAATCCATAATAATTTTTGTTTAGATAAATAATAAAAGAAATACTAAGCTTTTTTAGTTTAGGAAAAGGGACATTAAACTTCATTAGTATATTATATAATTTGGTATTATAACGTTATGTTATTTTTTAAAATATTTTTTAGTTTATTTTTATTTTTACTATTAATATATTAAAATTATTGAATAATATTTTAAAAAATATAAATTTAATATTTTTTTATTTTAAAAAACAGAAATTGACATTGTAAGAAAAGAAAAAAAATACTTAGTAGAATAATGGTGGTAAAAAAAGAGATTTGATGTGACGAGGTAGTGGCAGGGGGCAGTAACTATGCTAGCAGCGTTGGATGCTGACCTCAGATCTGATCGAGTGGCGGCGGCGGCGGCGATTAGGGTATTGTTTAATCGAATCTTTCGCGGTCTATGTTCATGGAGCCATTGAGAAATGACGTGGCTTTTGGACATGTCTAGGGTACCTAAACAGAATAATGATTGCGTCTACGAATCTGGTTCGTCACGCGCTCTACTCTTTGAACCTTCTTCCTATCACGTCCTAGTACACTCCATGCATCTCCTCCGTTTGCGGGCTAGTTCATTTTCTTTATTACTACCATTACTTTATTGCCAATTATAGAAATACACGGTCAGAGCCTCCTTGATTCCTGACCACAAATTACCAGAGCTGTTTTCCTACATTTGTTTCCATTTAGACGGAAAACAGTAACTTGGAAAATATCAAATCTAAATCACCCCTACCTAGGATTAGATTAACATCAATTTATGATATTTGTGTTTGTTAAATGTTTGATTGATATTTTAGAGTGAGATAAGGATGATATTTTAGAGTACGGTAATTATTGTAGTTTAAAATGTATTTTATTAAGAAATATATTAAAATAATATATTTTTTATTTTTTAAAATTTAATTTTAATATTAATATATTAAAACAATCTGAAAACATAAAATAATTAATTTGAATTTTTTTTAAAAAATTTAGGAACTGGTTTGTTTGAAATTGTGGTGGCAGTTATGATTTAAAGTGTTTTTTTATTTATAAATATATCAAAATAAATTTTTTTAAATTCTTTTTTAAAATTAACTAATTAAAAATATAATTTTTTTTAAAATTTTTTACATAATTTACATCGTATTTGCAAACAAACCCGACAAGTGATGTCAACACATAAATTAAACCCACAGCAAAAACATACAAAAATTCTACCAGGCCCGCCAAATTTCGCAGCCAATAACCAACCTTCCAGCCAAAAATATCAAATCTTCCCCCGAATTTTGACAATTAGATTCCCACATTTAACCCCAATCATTAGTTAACATGACAGCTTTCATCATTAATCAAACTTTTTCATCTAAAAAGCTGCACTCATATTTTCTTGTTTGATTTTTTCTGTTTTAGTTTCAACAATAATCCATACAGTTATCCAAGTTTTCAACGCGCTGAAACTAAATCCTTTTTATTTATTTTTGGTTTTACACAACTCGTCGACGCTGTGGAATCTAAAATATTCTAATGAATTTATTAATCTGGAATTTTGATAATCTACTGCTACACGTGATTTCCGTTGTGGTTTTTGTGGAGCCTCGATAGAAAAGCAACTTGCCTTCCGCATCACAAGCTTGGGAAAGAGGGACCTGCGTGCCTACTGTCCTCGCTTTTCCTTTTTTTTTTTTTTTCAAATCCGACGCACCACCGGTGCGCATGGAGAGAACCTTCGCCTCTTCAAGCTCTCGGGATCTCCCCACAATCTCTGTACCCTCCTCTTCCTCTTCATCACTCAGACCCTCCATGCCGACCCGACCCGTCAAAATCATTCCTCTTCAACATCCAAACACGACGACGTCTCCCTCCTTGAATCCCCTGCCTGGGGCCCTGTTCTCGAGATGGACAGCAAAAGTGAAACGAACCACCCTGGCTCAGTGGATCGACACGTTTCTCCCTTGTTGCCGTTGGATTAGAACTTATAAATGGCGCGAGTATTTCCAGCCTGATCTCATGGCCGGTCTCACCGTCGGTGTCATGCTCGTTCCCCAGGTAATTCCACTCCTTCTCTTTACAGAAAGAATCTGCAATCCTCCTTTGTTAGTTAGCTAATAAAAGCCGCTGAATTTCTTCAAGTGTTTGGCTCTAAGGAAAATGAAAGAAAAGAAAAAAGTCGACGACTCTACAGCTGTTTTCAGTTTCTCTAAGTTGTCCGAGTCGAACTCAGCTAATTTTGATTTTGCTTTCTTTTCTATTCAATCAGTTGCTGAGTTTAAGTAACTTGTAAATCTTTCTTTCTTTCTTTCTTTTTTCTGTAATTTTCGTGTGCTTTCTCGGTAACCAAACAGAGTCTTACAGTTGTCAACGGTTCACGTAGTGCATGTCTCTGCCTTGTTTGATTAGTCATGGTTGTTGCGTAGGCAATTACTCAACTGAGATTGATTGGATTCACTGGAGATGCTGTTTAGATTGAGAGATTTTTTCAAGGATTAATGATATTATTTTTTTGTTTTAGATTAGGTCGTGTTTGGTTGCTTGGAAATGACGTGTTGAGTGTGGAATTTCGATATGTCTGCAACCAAACACAGCCTTCTGTGATTTTGCTCTTTCCCTCTGAGTCAGATTTTAGCATATTAAACGTAATATAATGTTGCTGCTAGCATTGTGTATTATTTAAGATTTATGTAGACTGGTTGGATTATTCATTCATTCATTTATTTTTTGTTGTAATGAACAGGCAATGTCTTATGCAAAATTGGCAGGACTGCACCCAATTTATGGATTATGTAAGTTACCATAAGATCAAAACTGTAATAAATCTTACTTCTTTAGATAAGTTTTTTGTTGAAAACATGGTCACGAATGTTCGGATACGGAAATTCCCTGTAATAGCATAATTCTTGCAGTGCTTGCCAAGAAAAATTCTGTGGCAGAATTTTAAAGCACAAAAATATGATAAAATAAATCATTTATAATTCAGTTTGATAATATTTAGATACCGTCAGCACCTTTCAGATGAAAGATGATCTAATCATGACAGCATCTATTATCTTTTGAACTGATATCACAGTTTGATTATTTTACATGTATATGATGACTTCTAGGTTTTCTGTTCTCACCTCACTTCACCATACCATCATGTATTCCACCCCCCCTTTTTTTTTTTTAACTCTAGAATGGTTGTGTTGGTTTTGCAAGGTAGACACTGGTTTTATACCGATATTTGTGTATGCCATATTTGGGTCATCTCGGCAACTTGCAATTGGACCGGTGGCATTGGTTTCTCTGCTAGTCTCTAATGTACTGGGTGGAATTGTCAATTCATCTGATGAGTTATACACAGAACTTGCGATATTGTTGGCATTTATGGTTGGAATATTGGAATGCATAATGGCACTTTTGAGGTACTACGTTCAATGTATTTGTTATAAAATTTCTTTCGCATTCTGAATTCATTAAGCTATGTGCAGATCTCCTGCACTGAAGTTGTTTATGATTTCATTGGCTTATAGCATGATGATAGTGATTAATATGCGTGTTTTCCTCTTTGCTGTAGGCTTGGATGGCTTATCCGCTTCATCAGCCACTCTGTGATTTCTGGCTTCACTAGTGCTTCAGCCATTGTTATTGCACTGTCCCAAGCAAAGTATTTCTTGGGGTATGATATTGTACGAAGTAGCAAGATTGTGCCGTTGATTAAAAGCATAATATCTGGAGCACATAAGGTATGGGTTATTCATGTTGAGAGATAATTTGTTGCAATCTGTTATTTGTGGCTTATTAAATTAAGAGAATAGTTTTACATATTTTAGGGTCACAAAGGGCTTATCGAAAAAGGTGTTCTTGCTCAATGATTAAATTGTGTGAAGTGGATGGTGGTAATATTTTGCATGTAGTCATATGGTAGTACCATGATCCCGATCTTGCCCCGTGTTTCTGGCAGCTACCATTTTTTTATATATATATATATATATATATATATGAATTGGCTGCTACCAATCTTCAACCACTGGTTTTATGATTGTTTGATGGCTGATAACTAGAACTTCATGTTATAATATTTTTAAAAACTTGAGTTTATGCACCCTGAATTTCCCCTTTATCATTTATTTTTAGTCCATTTATTTAATGTGATTTGTGAATCAACTAGCTGTGATCTTATCTTCCTGTTCAATGTTTTCTGTTATTTACTACCACTCATCAATTCTTTCTTTAACAACAGGTGATGTTTTCCTTTTGTAGTTCTCTTGGCCTCCTTTTGTGATGGGATCTTGCATTCTTGCAATACTTTTGGTCATGAAACATTTGGTATGAAATCACTTAAGATTTTAGTGGTAACTGGTAAGAAGCGTCTCTTCCTGGATCTCGTTTATGACATCAAATTTTTATTTTAAGGGAAAATCAAGGAAGCAGTTCAGGTTCCTACGGGCAGCAGGTCCACTTACAGCAGTTGTTTTGGGTACACTTCTTGTGAAAATGTTTCGTCCATCCTCGATTTCTTTGGTGAGAATGACATATAAAGTGAATGCATCGTAAAACTATTTATTTCATATATAAGAATAGATTTATCGATCCTTTATCTCCCTGATGAGATGAGGTAATTTGAATGCTGATCCCTTTCTAATGTCTACGCTCTTTTCTAAGTAGTGCTTGTTTATTCTGTTCTGTTTTTGTTTTTTTTTCCCACTCATCTTATAACCTCAATCTCTACACCAACTTGATGAACATTTTGTAGTTTGGAGACTCACATTTTGCATTGTGAGAGACAGTTTTTTGTGTTTTATGTGATTTTTTACCTGGATTTCATTACAATAACAAAATGTAGAAAAAGAAACATCTCAGCTTTTGCCTTGGAACTCTAGTTTTATTGTCACATCTTACTGGGCTGTCCTTATGTGTCTGGAATCTAGTTGATTTGAATGTGCTACAGCTGGTTGCTATGAGGCATTTGCTTTCTACCAATCTTAGCTACAAGGCCAATTTGATCTATGCTTTAATTGGACTCTCCTAAGCCCAAGTATCTGAGAAATTCCATGTTTCATTTCATTGCCTACATTGAAACCCTGTTATTTTTAGAAGTGCCAATATGCCATTTACTGGCTTAATATTTGTTTCATTGCTCCAACCTAGAATAATTGTTCTAGATTTAGGGTACTTGTCTTCACAGTGTCACTGAATTTTCATTGTCGTAGGAATTTAACTGAGAGAACAATCAATATGTCCAACCTCTTCTCTCTTTGAATAACCAAGGACCGAATTTTGCATGTAATATTAGTTTTGGATCTTAGGGAGGATGTAACATGAGGTAGAGGAATGCAAAACCAGCGAAGTTGGTTTTCCTGCTTCACTAGGCCATTCCTGTCCTGTCACAGAGTTGACACTATTATTGATCTTGGCGAATGAAACTTTGGATTTTAAATAAACTTTCATGGTAACATGTTTTATTTATAAATGTTTTCTCTCAACTGTTTCCTTGTTTGGTGAATGCCATATTTCCATTTCAAACAAATCATCCCAGAATTGACAGAGATTAAAAGTATGGTGTTGTTTTAGGTAGGAGAGATACCCCAGGGACTCCCAAGCTTCTCTTTTCCGAAAAAATTCGAGTATGCAAAGTCTTTAATTCCAACAGCAATGCTTATTACTGGAGTAGCCATATTGGTAAGAGAGGTTTTGAGGATCATCTGCTTGCAATACTGCTTTTTAAATTTGAGTTGTTCTGCATCCATTCAAATTAATCTTTGAAATTTAGGAATCTGTTGGGATTGCTAAAGCATTGGCAGCAAAGAATGGGTATGAGTTGGATTCAAGTCAAGAGGTATGTTTTAGAAATAGAAATGGAAGGTGCCGATAAGCATTTTGTTTTTTGAGGATGAATGTAACATACTAGATGCCTCCATTCTCCATCAATATAGGATGATCACCCCTGCTACAAACTTTTATTTATGCTAGTTGATTTCCTTTTTGGTTGTACAAATAAATAAGAGGCCTAATTGAAACTTATTGACTGGTTCTCTATTTATGGTCTAGACTTTAGCATAACAAAATGAATTTTTAACTTTGTTTCTCTTTCAACAGTTGTTCGGTCTTGGTTTGGCCAATATCATGGGCTCATTATTTTCAGCATACCCTTCAACAGGTGGGATTTCTGGGAGGTGCTAAAAGCTCCAAGTTTAACCATGGATTTGACTTTGATAACCTGTTTTTGTCCTTCATTACCTGTTTATTCTTGAAGTTTGTATTGGAATGTCATTCAATAAAGTAAGAGCTTCTTTTTCTATATGCAGGCTCATTTTCTAGGTCAGCTGTAAATAATGAAGGTGGGGCTAAAACCGGCTTATCTGGAGTTGTAGCTGGAATAATTATGGGCTGTTCTCTTTTATTCTTGACTCCGTTATTTGAATACATACCACAGGTTTGTTTCTATGTCCCTGCTGTTACATTTGTTTTGCAATAAAAAGGTTGTGAAAACTGTAGAGAAAGAGGCTGTCTGGACAGTTTTCTGTCATGTCTATCAAATAAATTCTGACTTGAAGTGCTCTGCAATATATCATGCAATTCTTGTCCTTGAAAGTTAATGTGTTTGAGATGTGTGATAGTACCAAGCAAATCACTTTTCAATGCCTTTTCCCCTTATCTACCGTATCATTGTCGTTATCATTGTGTTGGTTGAGGAGCCTAAATATTCTTTTATTTCAAATTGGAAGCTAATTGAGGATTTTGTGGTTTCTACTCTTTGCAGTGTGCTCTAGCTGCAATAGTAGTATCTGCTGTGATGGGCCTGGTAAGTATGATAAAATCACAAGCTGAGGGATCGACTACAAATTCTGTTTAACATCTATGCTTTCCAAGTTTGTCTTTTTTTCTTGGTAATAAAAGGGGCTAAACGCCCAGAGTAACAAGAATCTATATACAGACTAGACGGGGAATAGCTACCCCAATAATATCTTGATACAGTAGATTAGACATTCCAACTGGCAAGGAATCAAAATAGTGAGTTCCAATCTCCATAGAAAGAGCTTGATTGGCCAACCAATCCACACACTGATTACCTTCCTTATAAGTATGACTCGTATAAATCTCCCAATCACGCTTGAGAAAACTCATAACCTCTTTGAATAATGGATCGTGAATGAATGAGGAAGAGACCTCATTAGTAGCATCAACTAGAACCTTACAATCCATTTCCAAAATAACTTTCTTGAAACCACACGGCCAAGCCAGTTGAAGACCCAAGACTGCTGCCCAGAGGTCAATTTTAAATGAAGAACACAATCTATATTAGCCATAAAACCATGTAGCACACGATCACCACCATTGATGTTTTACATTTGTCTATGGATTACATCACCAATGTACATAAGCTGAATTTCTAATTTAAAGAACAAGTTTTCCCCTACATTTGGCTTCTCTGTGGCAAGCAGGAGTCTTACTCAGAATATAGTATATATGGGTTGTATATGACTATCTACTATCTCTGCTAGCTAGCGATCTTTCATTTCTATGACATAACTGTCCGAATATTCACTTTTAGATTTTGCATCACATGTGAAATTGAAGTTTTGGAGATTGTTATTGTATTTTTCAAGTTACATCGTTTAAAAGGTTAAGATGCATATTTCTCAATGAAAAAACAAAACAAAAAAGAACAAAGAAAAAATGAGCTATGAAGAAGTTCTACTATAATTTCATGTTTTTAAAGTATTTATGGCTCAAAATCATTTTTGTACCTTTTTGTCTTTGAAAGCTACATGCTGTGGGACAAAGCATTCAAGCATATTTATATGAAGCTCCAATAGACTGAAACTTCCATATCATTTTAAAACATCAGTTTGTATTGGCTCTCCAAGCAAGGTCATATGTGATGGCAAGAGTAGAGATAATCAAATGAATAATATTAGAGCACAAATCCTACTAAGTTGAGTTTGGTAGTTGGTGCTCATTTGTACCTGTGTTGGTATTGGAAAGTGAATTGTACTCGTTACCACCTTGCTTGGATTGTGGCTTAAATCCTATTTATATTTATTTATTTATTTCCTTGGATGTCTATCATTTCAGGTGGATTATGATGAGGCTATCTTCTTATGGCGTGTGGATAAGAAAGATTTTGTTCTTTGGATCATTACCAGTACTACAACATTGTTCCTTGGGATTGAGATTGGTGTCCTTGTTGGGGTGAGTTTTTAAAGAAGTAATGTTAGACGTGATGATTTGGACAGTAAAATATGAGATTTATGCACTGGTTATCTGAAATCTGCGAACACTTCATGTCAGCTGCCTTCTCGGCTTATTTATAAGATGCTGAATCTATCAACTTCTTTTTCGTTCAAGTGCAATAGTTTGACATAATCTTGCAAAGTCCTTTTAGGTCCCCAGTTTGACATAACTCAGACAATTTGGTTGATAATCCTTTACCATGCCACTGGTTGTATATATTGTGCATGCATTACTTACCCTAAATTGGTTTTGAAACTGCAGGTTGGTGCATCACTTGCTTTTGTCATCCAAGAATCTGCAAATCCACACATTGGTAAGTGGGACTTGTTACATCATAGTATTTATGTGTGTTAAGATTAGGTTTAATTGTTCTCTAAATCCCAGTAGATCTGTATTATCTGCTCTTTGTGTAATCATTATTATGAGCTTTGTCATTTGCTTCATCATATCAACTATGGCAATGACATTATCTGCATCTTCATTATGGCTCTATTTGATTTTTTTTCTTCCTGTTTGAACTTCTAAAAGATCAAATTTCCCTAGAAGCCCTTTTTATCCCGATAAATGGTCAAATTTTTGGGTGGTCTGGGAACTGGAGATAAAGGCTGCAAGCTTCAGACTGATGCACTTTTTTGTTGAAAATCATATTACATTGGTGCTGAATTATTGTAGATACGTTTATAGTTTAAGCATGCATTTAATAATTTTAATTTGGTGTACACTGCAGCTGTCTTGGGACGTCTTCCTGGCACCACCGTCTACAGAAATATTGAACAGTATCCAGAAGCATATACTTACAATGGAATTGTAATTGTTCGCATTGATGCACCCATCTATTTTGCTAATATAAGTTTCATAAAAGACAGGTGAAATTTTGTGTTCCCCTAAATTAATTTAACCCGGGATTACAAGTTCTTTGGAGTTTAGGTTAGTGGGATTTCTTTTGTCAGGTTACGGGAATACGAAGTTGATGCTGACAAATCTTCCAGACGTGGACCAGAAGTTGAAAAGATTTATTTTGTGATTTTAGAGATGTCACGTAAGTCTTATTCATCCTACACGGGTTACTGGGTCAAGACAGAACATGTATTATGTATTCCATAGCAATCATCGTGCTCTTATGCTTTTATACTTGCAAAAGTCACTTTCGGCCACCAAAACTGTTTTGCTTTGTTTTTCATGTCATTCTGTTTTCCATACACATGTTTTTATGCTGATTCAGATTTTTTTTTCTTATGAAATATTTTGTGTTATAGCCACTGGGTTCAGTGATTTTGGTATGGCGTTATCATTAAAGCCATAACTTTTTTCATTCTGATTTTTCATGTATGCTATTGAAGCTGAAAAAATAAGGTTCATTAAACAATCCACTTACCTAAACCCCAAATGTTTCTTATTTTGTAGCTATTACATACATAGACTCCAGTGCTGTTCAAGCATTGAAAGACTTGTACCAGGAGTACAATTCACGGGACATTCAGGTTGAGTGTCTGTTTTTGTGGAAGTCAAGATCAAGTACATGTTGTTCATTTTATATAGAGACATGGTATAATCTCTGCTTTTTGTTGGGTCTTTTGCAGATCTGTATTTCCAATCCAAACCGAGATGTTCTGCTGACCTTAACAAAAGCTGGTATTGTAGAGCTGCTTGGTAAGGAGCGGTACTTTGTGAGAGTGCATGATGCTGTTCAAGTTTGCCTTCAGCATGTTCAGAGCTTAAGCCAATCTCCTAAGAAACCAGATCCTTTTGCTGAGGATAAACCAAGAATCTTTAAAAGGTTATCGAAGCAGAGGGAAGAGGATTTATCAATAGCAGAGTTAGAGTCAGGTGATAATAAAACCTCTGCTCCCAAGTATACAAAGCCGCACTTGGAGCCATTGTTGTCTCGAAAGTCTTGAAATTTGCTTGATTATTTTTATGAACATATGATGCCGATTTTTCAAGGCACTGCGTATATATGATATCTGTCTGTAAATCATTGATTATAAGGTTCGATTGTTTGCTTGCATGCATGCTTTACTGTTGTAAAATGCAATGCAATACTCGTCGTAAGGTTTGTTTTCTTCATTGGAATCATAAGACTAATCTGTATTATATAAAACAATGCATTCATTGCGTCAGTTTGTATCGCTCCTTCACTCTGTTTATATTGAGCAATCTGTATCGTGTTACCTCCAGCCACGAGCACTAAAATCCCTGGTAGGAATCTACTCGCGGAGAGCTGTGTGGACTTTGCAGCCCGCGTTGAAAGCGGCATAGTTGATGCGAGGGTGAAATCTCATCATGCAGTCCCACATCGGAAAAACGACAACCCTTCTCCAAGTGAGGCACTATAAATAATCTATTGCTACCCCCCAAAAAAATTGCCTTAAACTAATGAGTAAGGAAAACAAAGCGAGAGGTGGGAGCCGCTCGCCGCGCCGACACAGTTTGTGCGCATTAATTTGTGGAGGGGTTATAGGCTGGCCGAGCGTTGACGCTGCTTACTTTGCAGAACTCGCTTGCGCGGGCCTCCCTATTTTCCCACCCCCTCAATCAACCATAAAATTTCTACAATCCATTTCTTGGGTTATTCCTTTTTTATTTAATGTGTTTTCTATTGGTGCGGTGTTTTTCGTTAATGTTTATTATCTCGAAATTTGAAGCTATAGGCTCTAGCTAGCTGTCGCCGCCCTCCTTGTACAGGTGGACAAAAGGCTGTCTCGCTTATGAGATACAAGTGGATTGTAGCTCACGGAAAATTGATGACAAAGAGTCACTAGACATGACCCATGCTGTCCTTGCTGTCAGAGGAGAGTGGAGGATGTGATTCATGCCCTAAGAGATTGTCCGGCAGCCAGCTACCCTTGGGATAATTTAATTCCGACTAGAAGCAGACGGTAATTTTTGCTGCTAATATGGGAAAGTGGTTAATGAGCAGCCTTTCTAGCAATAAAAAGACACGGGAAGGGTGGCCTACTGGCCTTGGCATAAGGTGTTTGGAATAGCAGCTTGGTTCATTTGGAAATCCAGAAATGAAAAGGTATTTGGTGGTGGCTCAGGTTTTTCTGATTATTCTATAGCTGCTATTCGGAATATGATGGTGGACACTTCAATTGTCAATAAGGGTGTTGACATCTCAGGTAGGAAAAAGTCTGAAGTCAGTTGGGTTGGATGGGAATATTCTCAGGAGGAATTGTTTAAGTTGAATGTAGATGGGTGCAGTAAAGGCAATCCTGGTGTGGCAGGAGCTGGAGGGCTGATCAGAGATAGTATGGGAACCTGGATGCAAAATTTCGCAGTCAACACGGGTATATGCACTTCAGTTAGAGCAGAGCTTTGGGCAGTAGTCACTGGCTTAGATCTTGCATGGACCCTTGGATTATGTCAGGTAATTCTAGACACGGATTCGATTTTAGTTGTCGGTTTGATTACGAAATCTACTACTAAAAGTGATTCTAATAATGCTTTGATCACTCAAGTTAAGGAAGCCCTAGCTAGGGAATGGGAAATCAGAGTTCAACATACACTTCAGGAGGGGAATACAGCAGCAGATCGGTTGGCCAATTACGGCTCGATAAAAAATCCTTTCATTAGAGATAGATGGATAGTTCATGACTTATCTGCAGGTTTGTATTCAACTTTATATTGTAACCTGATTGGGTGAGTTATTCCTCGTCTAATTCGGTCTAATTTGTTCAAGGTTCACCTTGGAATCCAAGCCAACGTGGAGAGCCAAGTGGTGGTGTAGCATTTCCAGCAAATGGAAAATCTCGGAGGGATAATGCAGTCCAGCTTCAACTCGAATTATTAATGGATGTATCATAAAACAACGGAGCAAAGTAACAGAATGGACATCAGCCAGTGCTCCAATAACAATATAACAGAGCTAGATTAAAATAATGCCAGCCATTTCAAATTAATAGGCCACTGCACTGACAGGTTAATGGATTTTATTAGATAATAGAGCACCCCCTGCTTATAGTTTTAGATTTCTAACATACACCAGGCTCAGCACTTCTTTCTTTTCCTGATGGAGAAGGCTCAACCACCACATTACATGACTAGGTTCCGATATCTTATAATCTGGAACTAATTCATGCGTTGACCTTTGGCTCCCATCCAGCAATGACATGTTCCTCGGCAGCTCTTGTCTTCTTGAAAGATTCACGGGAGAACAACAACTGCAAAGCAAGAGCAACGATATTTTTTTAATCATTTTCCAACTCCAACAATTCAGGGGGATTTGGGTTCTATATTTCTACTGACCTAAATCGTAACAGGTCAAAACAACAAAAATTCAGAAATCAAATAACACCATTCAAACACTTCTTCATCAGTCAACCATTAAGTAATATCAGTATTTTGAAGGTGACTAGACTTTACCTGCTTCTGGCTCTATTTCAAATAAACTTCACCTAACAGCCACCGTGATAAAGTTCTTTCCCAGAGTCTTAGCGCATCAATTATTATAGCAATTCAATATAATGATTTTTGTATCTTGAGCACAAAATACATGAAAGCCAAAAGGCCCTTGTGAATTCCTTACTTCCTTTACCGTTCAAAGGCATGGACTTCAGGAAATTTAGTCCTAGGAGGATACATCCTATGGTGCACTGTTCAAGTCTACTCCTATGGTAATAATATCAGAGCACTTGCTCATAGCAAAGCAGATTTCTTAATGTTGGTTTGCTTCCATGCATCAAACAATTGAATCTAAAACACTTTATGAATCTACAACTCCAAGAGTTTAAGCCATCTCCTAAGCTGACACAACAACGTAATAATATCAACTGGGAATTGGTTTAACATATCTTGCAATGATACCCTTCTTTAAGTGCAAAGAATACAGATGCATTTGGTAGCCGGGAAAAGGGCATCATGTGCCAAACCTATCTACATTGTAAGATCCGCCGAAACCAGGGCTCATACAACTCAGCTACATCCCTGGAAAAGGTTCTGGCTTTGCACTTCCAATCCTAATGCAGGATGATGTGACCCCCATCAAATGGATAGCATTAACATCATGGTATTCGATGAATCTGCCCCTGACATCTGCACCAACCTTGACAAGGAAGAGGGCATCTTCACACAAGTATAAAAACTTCATTTTATTTTTCTACCTGCTAGTTCTATCTCTTTGAGCACCTGATAATCCTCAGGCACAAGCAGCCCCCATATCATATGCACCAATGAGCAATAAGATAGTAATGTGCCAAGAAGCGAGATGAATGAATCAATTCAAAACAATCACTCCTACGGGTGTCACCCTAAGGTTGAGCATTGAGCTTACTGCATCAACCATCAATGTTTGAGAATTTCAAGAATATCACACCCCGCACCATAGTAGGTCTTGTCATTCAACTGACACAAGTCATTATAAAAATTCAGTTTTCTCTTAACAATCCACGCTTCTATCTCAATATCTCACTTTAAGACGAGGAACTACAACAACTTCGATTGATCAGGTCATCAGGTGTGTGAAGGCGGTTAGCGAACCTACCGTCTCATATGAATGATTAATATCATGACCAAAAACAGCATACATAAAAACAGCTTGTGATCATAGTTTTAGATCCATCATTCAATTGATTGAAGTCAAATCTGAAACAACAAACAAGGCGCGTAATCACAGGATAACAAAAAAGATAAGAGTACCTTAATGTAGTTGAGGACATGTGTCAAATTGTCAGGGATAGTCCAGTTCTTGAAATGGCCAAGAGCAACCTCAAGATGGTAAAGCTTCGGAGCCAAGCTCAAATCCACTGCTGTGATCTTTTCCCCAGCAATGAAAGGACCCTGATAACATGCTCCAATAAATTAGATTGCACTTCAAAACGGAAAAGTAAAACAGAACCATAAACTCTTCAAAGATAAGTCCGTGTTTCAAATTTATACACACGTGCACCTTGAGATGCCCATCCAATGCCTTCAATTCCTCAAGCAAAGCCTGCTCAGTTCCATCATTGGGATCCTTGCTCTTCAAGAACTTAACAAAAGATGGGAATATCTTCGAACCCCTGTAGTTCCACATGGTTTATATTGCAAATTAATCTCTGTTAATAACCTTCTAGTGGCAGCCAATGAGAAAAGAAGCATGACCACACAAAATACATCCGAAAACAACCTCAAGCATAGATCAGTTTGTTGTTATAATAATTAGAAAACATGTCCTACAATAATGCATCCCTGGAAGAAGAATAAAAAAAGCTACGAGTAAGAAGATTTTTTATGATGATTTATCATGAAATGAGAACAAATATAAGAGACATGAAGAATTTTTGCACACTGCCATTTCCACATAAACGGCGAGGAGAAAGCACCGTAAATTTAAGCACAGAAAACAAAAAAGAATCAGTGGTTGATGATAGAGAGAGAAAGAGATTTACAAACAATATCACATCCGCATTCAAACTGCTGGAGATAGTAAAGGAAGGTGAAAGATGCTTACACAGAGGCAAATTCCGGAGGAGTGGCAAGAGGGGGTTCAGGGTTTTTCTCCTCTAAGATACCAACAATCACGTCAGAATCTGCGACCCATTTGTCATCAATTTTCACCACTGGGACCTTTCCTTCCGGGCTTATCTCCAAAAACCTATCAAAACAACAACCTTCCAAATCTCAATCCATCATGACGCATAAAAGCAAAAAATCACACATACATTTTTCATGCCTATTCAATTTGATCATATCAAGGGTACTCTAGTCATTAAAGCTCCGTTGATCCATAGTTTATGATACCGGTTGTTATCAATATTGTTGAATCCTCCTAACACGTTAAAGCATTCATTTCATATCTGAGTTAAAAAAAAAGACGATCTTAGATTAGAACAATGATATTGCCCTCTAAGATCGTTTTTAAATAGTTTGTTCTCAGTGGTTAACTAAATGAGGGGCTTTTTTTCCCTCGAAGTCAACAATAACCATCACAAACTAGCAGGTATCTTCTTAACTCTTAAGCAAATAGCATATATATACAGGCACACTCACACACATGTGGAGCACATGGAGACATTAAAAACAACAGCTACAAGTAATCCAACACGGCAAGAAAAGCTTCAATATTACACATGTAGGAAATAAAACATAGATACAACAGGAACCCATTTTCTGCACTCAACAACCTCAAACTGCAATAAACACAACTATTCTGAAGACTGATAGATGTGATCGTTTTAATACCACTGAGGTTTATCACCCAGATTGATGAGATGAGACTTGTATGGAATTTTCTTCTCTTCCAGACTCAACAGAACTCTCTGGCAAAATGGGCCTAAAACAGCAAAAATACACAAGTCCAATCAAAACCCGGGTGTAAAATCACAAACAAATGACACCCACAAAAACATCAACCAAAACTTACAATCTCCGAGAATATTAGGGGCACCAACAGCAGCTTTGACACAGATCTCTAAAGCCATTATTTCTGTCCGTGGGAGAAATAGCAGTGAAAGGTTGACGGGGGTAGAGACCGATCGAGAGAGTGAACCGGAGGAATTGGTGACAGGTGAAAAACTGGTGGCTTATTTATTTTGTGATTATGATGGCTGTTGGACCGGAGCGAACTGGACCGGACCGGACCAGAAAAGATATGGGCACATGTTATGCTTTGTGGGGTTGAGGGTAATATTAGTATATTCTAGGTTTTGAGGAGACGTGTTATATATGTGAGTTATTACAGAAAGGTTGTTTCTTGATCCAGAAACAACTTGCCTTTTCTGACAGCCATTTACCCTTCCAATTTCGAACAGACTTTTTATATTCAAGACCCTAAAGAATGAAATTACGGGAATGTTTCTCTCTTTTTTTCCCTTCAAATTTGAACTCGAGATGATGGAAACTTGTTTATGGTCTGGTGTTTGAGATTCTGACTGGATTGTTTCTGATCTTCTGTCGACCTTGTTTTTTGAGCACAAACCAATAAAGGAAGATAAAATTGTCAAACAATGAAACTTTTTTTTCTTTTTCAAAGCGTTAAAATGGATCCGATGGATGAATTTAATGTCTGTTACAATGTTTTCATTGTCTGGCTACATGTTTGAACTCGACCGGACAGTTAGGAAGTAGCAGTAGAGACTGCTCATCGACATGAACGTGGTCGTGTTCTCGGAGATGTTCTTGGTGGTGTTAGGATTTTTTTTTTTTTCGATTATTAGAATCTTAGGATAAACCATATTGTTGATGGAATGGCGAAAAATGGGAAGAACAAAAAAATGAACGAGATATCAATCTTTGATAAAAAAAAATGACACTGATAAAAAAATTAAAATTATGTTAATGATAATGTGATCTTAGTCCATAATTGATGATAACATTAAATATTATAACACTGTTTTGATGTACTCCCTCAGTCTTTGATAAATTTACTATTTTATTTTTCTTGGCCACCTCCTCAATCTCAATTTAAATGTGCATTCAGAAGTTAAAAGTATAGCAAATACTTTTATTCTATCCTTTTACCCTTTCAAGAGGCCCAAAAACTTTTCTTATAGTAGTGCTGGCGTTGTTCGTTAGAAGCTCTTCTATTGTTTCTGTTTCTTTATCGAAAGTTGTTGTTATATATATATCAGTTCAAATCATGATATGACTTATATGGAAGTTAATGATTTTCGCAGAGTGAATCTAATAAAAAGTTTTATTGTAAATATTAAAATAATTTTAAGATAGAACTAATGCAAAAAAAAAATGGTGTAAAATTGGTATTGTTTCAGTAGTTTAATGGCATATTTAATGTTTGTTTAAATTAATAATAATCTGGAAAATAAAATTTTAAGTTGAATCTTTCTTATGATTTTTTATCGTGTAACTTTTTAAAGTGTTTTTTATTTACAAATATATTTATAACTAATATATTTTTTTATTTTTTTAAATTTTTTTTATTTTTTATTTTTAAAATTTATTTTTGATATTAAAATATTAAAATGATTTAAAAATATAATTTTAAATAAAAAAATTAAATGTTTTTAAAACATGCAACCAACGGGCATTACCAAACTCTTCGTATATAAGTGTGTGAAAATTTCAAAATGCGGAAATTCTGGGTTTGAACGAAAGACATGGAGCTTGAAAGCCCACCCAAAGCCAACATCCAATCACGCAATTATCACAACCTGGCCCACTCTAGCAACAGATATCAAAACCCTAATCATGTCTCAATTCACATGTAAATCAGGTGCGAATGTTTGGCCTCGTTACCCGTTCACCACAATAATAAATATTCCTGTTGCCCTAACACAGTAAGCTAAACGATGACGCGAGGCTTGAAAAGTTAGAGATAAGGGATGAGATCATGATTTGTTGGAACAGAAAGTAGTAGAATAATTGGTATTGGCTTGAATTTAATAGATAAATAATGTTAATCAATTACAAATACTGATCCATTATAGTCTTAACTGTGGCATAGAATATATAGAACCCTAAATTAAAGACACTGTTGAAAGAAGAAAAATAAACACAAAATCGAGAGAAAAAGAAAGAAAGTAACTTACAGTGAAATGAGAAAAAAAAATTATATATATATACCCAGGTTTTTAATTAATTGCCTTTTTCTTTCTTTCTCGATCACTGTCAGAGATGTGGATTATAGGGTTGATGAATGTTTAGTTATTTAAGCTTCTGATATATATATTTTTCTTTATAATTTCTTTTATGTTAACTTGTTTTTGTGTTTTTCTTGAATGTGTGGGCACGCGTGTCTGCCTATAATTTTAGCCCAAGAGCTGGTTCATCATGCCCAGATTCCTGGGATTTTTTTTTAATATTTATAAAAACCTTTTTTTAAAAAAAACAATTCTTGACTAGAGTTAAAAAATATCTTGAAAAAAAAAAAAAACTACTCCCAAGGCTCTAGGCTCTTTTTTAAAGGGCTTTCCTTTTTTATAAAAAATATTTATGAAATCTTTTTTTTAAGAAACAAAATATTTAGTTTTAAATTTATCTGGCAA
>Ga0307513_10000658_pt1 | contig 49667 bp, 24 predicted proteins | sample 15_EM_MG_FD_202174 | JGI IMG/M metagenome (GOLD analysis project Ga0307513, IMG submission 202174) | Populus trichocarpa ectomycorrhiza microbial communities from riparian zone in the Pacific Northwest, United States - 15_EM | ecosystem: Host-associated > Plants > Roots > Unclassified | place... | reverse complement strand
GTCGACCCCATTAGTGAAAATTGTCTCTAGCTACCCTACATATCGTACACACAAAATATCATTTCCAGTAACAAAAAGGAAAAAGACATCACTCTTTAGTTATGATTATTGTAGTTGTTTCTGTTGTTTGTTATTGTGAGGAGCCTTAAGTTTAGAACATGGGCAAGGGAGAAGGCATTTGGTGTGCTGAGTTATGATGTCTAGTTGCTATCATATAATGCATGCACTGGAAGTGAAGATTTGAAGGTAAATGATTGTGTGATCCCATATATCTTTTACCATTCAGACGAAATGAAATAACCATAGTTTGGAAGCAGATTTACTTTGAAAGATTTTACATCAGACGATGACAATTTTGACATGAAAAGAACTGTGTTCTTAATTGATGTGAAATGTAGGGTAAATCATGTAAACGATTAGCTAGTTGTGAGATTAGGTAGTTGCCATTTTTGTTATCAGCGTTCTGAAATTGTCTCCCACATTTTCATGCATTGCCCGGCGGCTTGGAAATTTTGAAATAAAATTGTAGCATTGGGAAACTTGAACTGTGTAATACCTTATGACCTGAATGACCTTCAATGTTAATGGCAAAATCTTTTGCAGGATAATCACTGTTAGTTTAAAATATCTGTTTGGTGTGACTTTATTTTCAACATAGTTTGGGCTCTTTGAAATACCAAGAACAAATTGTTGTTTGAGGAATATTAAAGAGTAATATAAATAATATTTTGGGATCTTACCTAATAGTTTAAGTTATTGGGTTTAGAAAATTTTTTGACATGGTATTAGAATCTTGGTAACTAAGCGGTCACGAGTTTGAATCTCATCATCTTCATTTATTTGATAAAAATTAAACACAAAGTAGCTAGTATAAGTTTGTGCAAATTTCAAGTCCAAAGAGTTTTTATTTGAAAGGGTATGTTAGAGAACAATATAAATCATATATTAGAATTCCATCTAATAACTTAAACTATTAAATTGAGATAGTTTTTTGACAAAAAAAAAAAAATATCCTATTTAAGAGGATGTTATGTGGCATCTATTCTATTTTTCTGTAGGGTTGATCAAGAATTTGAATGATTTATTCTGGCATACAAGTGCTGATCTATATAGAAACCATGAATGGATATCGTCCTAGACTGTAGTGAATTGATTTTTGGTGGCTTCTGCTATTGATGTTCCAGTAGTGAAAGCCTTGTGGTTTAGGAGCTTGTTTGGTCAGGCCACAGACAACATCTGGCTTGTTTTTTCCCCATTCTTGAGCTTCAGCCAGTAGCTGTGTGATGTGTGCCCATGGGTGCGTGCGAGTGGCTGTTGGTGTGTGGGTGTGTTGGGTCTCCCTGAGTGCGTGTGTTGAGTCTCTTGGTTTGGGGTGGTTTGGGTTTGGAGTATTGGTTAGTCCTAGGGCTAGGTTTGTTTTGGGGCTCCCTTGGCCTTGGTTCTGTTCCTAGGGTGTATTTGAGAGCTCTTCTGGGTTGAGTGGTGTGAGGGAGTGTTTTATGCAGTTTCGGGGCAGTCTAGGTTTTTGCTTGTACACTGGTCTGCTTGCTTGTTTGTATCTTGTATCTTGTATTCCCCTGTTTTTTTTTTAGTTACCATCTGCTACATTGCAAGAGGTCCTGTGGTTGTGGTTCTCTCTCGACCAAGTGCTCTTATAATTATGGGGTGCAGTTTTTGGATGGTCTTTTTTCTTTTAGTAGAGGTGCTGCTGTTCCTGTTTTGCTCGAAGATAGCTCTCAGGTTGCTAGTTTTTCCTTGTTTACTCGCTACTTCCTTGGGTGCAGTCCCTCTCTTGCGGCTTCTCTGTTTTTCTTTTGGTTTTTGCTGTCTCCGGTGCTCTTGCAGCCCTGGGGCTTCAGGCTCCAAGTTATATATATATTGAGATAGACTCATTTATGATAGATGAAGTATAATTAAAATTTAGAAGAAAAAAAAAGGTCTCTAATCTATTCATATAAATATTACATAAAGTCGTATCATTCACACTCATAAAGAAAATCTAAAGTATTAGTAGAGACTAAAAGACCTTTTCTTTTCTTTTTTTGAATGGCACCAAATATTATTAAACAATAGTTTGAACACTTAATCACTTATGATAATTCATATATTTTATTAATTTCTGTAAAGATTATATATGTTGGCATATTTCATTTATCTTACATATTAATTAATTAATGAACTGTTGTGGAAAAAAAATATTCGAGAGATAAAACTAGGGAGACAAGTCTTGGACAAACATCGAATGAGAATTTGTATGTACTAGACAATTCTTTTTACGTAGTGTTTAATATTTTGGTGGTGATTATCAAAATAATGTTGTTTTATAAAAAATTATTTTTTATTTTAGTAAATTAAAATGATCTAAAAATATAAAATAATAAATTTAAATAAAAATAAAATTTAAATTTTTATCACATTGGCAAACACTACTTTAAACTCTTGTGAAGTGCAAGGAAAGAAGAACACCTTATTTCTAACCTTATGATATGTTTAATTGGATGCAAGCAATGGATCATATAAAATAATGGTTCATTGGTTGTGTAATTTTCAAAATTATAATGTAATTTACAATTACAATTATGATGATTCATAGTCTTACAACCATCCAAAACGTCTATATATACTCTATGAAAGCTTTTGTTTGACTATAATACTTTTAAATATTATTTTAAAAATATAATATCCTTAAATTATTTAAATGACACTATATATTTATTTAATACATGCAAGTTTCTTATATTTCTAATACAATTTTTTGAATATTTTTTTTGCTATGTACCTTTTTTTTCACTTTTTTAAATATTTGTTTTTTCATTTTTATTATTATACCATGATTTCTATATTCTTTTTTTTTTCTAAATAATTTTTATATAACATATTCAATACATCATTTGTACATAATTTATTATTTTTTTTCCACATGCCATAAGAACTTTTCGTTTTATAGCACCATAAACGTTTTTTTTGGAACACTATTATAAAAGAACCTTTTATTTTAAACATACATTAAACAAAAAATCCTTCTATAGTAAAATAAACATCTATCATTATTATAATATTATTTAGCCATTATAAATAAAGAAAAACTTTGAATATTTTTTTAATATTTAAATTGTGGATGTTATGTTTTGTTTTAATATTTTTAATATAATTCATAAATTTAGAGTCATAGAAATGTTTGAGTAATCCATGTGCAACGCATATGCCTAAAAGCTAGTTAAAATAATGATAATCATGTAATGAATCATTACATGGTCAAGAGTAATCATGAAGGGACCAAATTGTCAATGGATTTTTTTTTTTTTATCACAAGAAGTAAACTATAATTTTAGAAAAACACAAGGACAAATTAAAAACTTTTAAATAAAGACCAATTTATTAATAAAAATAAAATATAAGATCTAAAATATTTAAAAGAAACTCAACGATTAAAATAAAACTTTACAAAAAAACTACATCACACTCATACAAAACATTGTTATTGCATTCTTTCTTATACATTATTTTTAATAAATAGATTACAGAAACGAGGTCTTAATCCTCTCTTTGGCCTTGTCTCACCTTCTTGTAAGTATTAGCGGAATCCGATCCATTCTCTCGTTTTTGTTCGGAATCTAAATTAAGGCCACTCAAAACAATATGATCATACTGTCATAATTTTTTTATTTATTAATATAGATGTCCAGACCAACTTAAGCGTGTCTCGACTAATCCTACGAGATCTGAAATTAACGACCGTATAAATCTCTAGTGATCATCATATTAGCAACTATATGGTTTGAACTTGAGACCACAAAATAAACAAACTTCTTAATTCCAAAATCTTACCACATAGTCACCTACTAGAAGGTTTATATTGTCACAATATTTACCATTACATTAGCTAGCAATATAATATACCGACCTTAAAAATATTGGAAAATACAAGAATCAGGCAGGATTGACAGTAATAACGATAGTAATTACTGAGACACACACTGGCCCCAACTCCAAAACCCTAGAGAAAAGAAAAATTGAATGTTTTGCAATTAAATATGGAAGCTGCGGGATCTGAGATCACAGCAAATATGCTAATGGTAGGGCAATACACTGTACAGTGGCGACGATGACTTAAGCAAGTGGAGCAAGAGGGGTTGTCTGCGTCAAGACTCTCCACCATGCATGAAATTGGTTTTCTTTTGAGTGCTTTTTAGTTAAAACTTTCCAACATTCTCTAGTTCCTTTCAAACTAACTAAAGTCTCTTTTCTACACCAATCTTTTATTGTGGGCAAAGAAAAAAAGTCATCGCCGTTTCATATATGTGAGAAGTTCAGAAATTTTCAAGATCACAAAACGTAAGGAGGAAAAGTACAGACAACCTACGCATACAACTAGGCAAGTCGAAAGACTTCTGCTAAAAGCAAGCATTAAAATGATGATAAAATAATTTTATGGAGTGTCATACGATCATGAGGGCCCCCAGACTTTTTGGAAAGAAGATTATACCAGTAAACTTTGCAAACACGTAGATTGTTAAAGAATATTGAATCTGTTCACATGCTTGAGAATTACTTGGATAGAATTTTTTTTTTTATTCGACACTACAATATATCTTCAAACCATTTTATATTCTTTTTTTCCAAAATAATTTTATAGATAAAATGTAAGGTGGGCATATTGATTCAGCGAATTCAAATCTGAAGATTTTAAATTCAGTCAATTCTAAAAAAATGTTTCATTTCATTTTTTTTAATAACCATGGATGTTCGGGTCAGCTTACACGCACTTCAACAAACCTCCGATGCTCTAAAGTTAATGACGATGTATATCTTCAATGGTCCTAAAATTTATGTCATTCAAACTAATGATTTTTAGGAACCAAACTAGCTCAGAAACTAACTAATTGAGCTTCATCATATTAGTTTCATTTCATTTTTAATATCATAATCAAGTGATATTTTCAGACTCAAGAACTTGAAGAGTTAAAATTAAATTCAATCTTCTCAATCAAATAAAATTGGTCCGTAAACCAATGAGGTCACTGCTTAGCCAATCACCTATTATAATTTATCCAACTTTTTTTTTATGTGATCATTTCATGAAAGTGAAAGTTATGTGTGAACCATGAGAGCAATCGCATCGGAAAGTCATTCCCTCCTTTAATTGCCAATGGCATGCCCTTCTCTCTCTGTCTCTTTCCATCTTGAGCTGTATCCGTCAAGGTGTCACATTATAATGGATAATAGAGACAGGACATGAACTAGAATACATACTGGCTAGAGCTTCTAGTGCACGCAAGTTACTCCATTTGATATTTAGATAGTTTTCCTTTTTTGGGAATTGATTCTTACATTTACTACTAGATTTTATAGTTTTACCAACAAAAATTTATATTGGTATTTACACTTACAGTTCATCAATAAATATTTTACCGACAGACTCACAGACAAAAACAATTTATCAGTAAAACTCTCATCAATAATTTATGTTATGTCGGCGAGTCTGTTGGTAATAAATTTATTGATAAATTTAGAAACATAAAAAGTGCGTCAAAAAATAATTTACCCACTTTATCCCATTGGTATTTCCCTCAGGATGTTTACCATATAACCGATGAAATATCATATGCAATTTTATTGATGTTTTTATTTTTTTCAAAAAATAGAAAAGATAGATATGTATTGCATATTAGATTCGTATTTCACAAAATAAGTCCGCAATCCAAATACTCAGTAAAGTCATCAAAAAATATGTGAGGGATCTACAAATAAATCAAAGAGGGTCCCTAGATTTTTTCAGAATTTTCTGATATCTAAAAATACTTGTTTGGCTATATATCAACATAAAAAAAAATAAAATTAAAAGGAAATGGCATAAAAGTGTGTTTTTCCAAACACACTCTTAGCCCAAAAAAAATTGAGTCAGGTGGGTCTGAGGTCCAAGCTCAGCCTTAACAATTTCTATTTTTATTTTTTATAGGTTGGATCTAGCGTAGCCTTTAATAGTCATGCTAAGAGGATTTTGAGGTGGTTTAAAGTGATTTAAGTCTAAAGATTAACTTTCATAAAAGTTCCTAGCTGGCATTAACATAGATGATGAGTTTATGGTAGGAATGGAAAGAGCAATATATTGCAAATATGACACTTTCTATCCGATATTCAGGACTTTCTTTGGGGGCCAACTAAAAAAGAAAACCTGTGATAAACAACTTCCATACAGGACTAGGGCTATGGAAAGGAAGATTACTGAGCATGGCAAGAAAAGTTTGTCTTATTAAAATTGTATTGTCCTCCCTTCCCTTAGATTACATGTCAGTCTTTCTTATGCCAAAGGAAGTTGCTAGAGTTATTAATTCGTTCAAGACAAGGTTTTTGTGGTCTGGAGATTCTAGTGTGAAGAGAATATATAAGGTTGCTTGGAAGGTGGTTGTAAGGGGGAATTAATAGAGGGGGTCTGGGCGTTGGCTCACTGTAAAAAAAATAATTTTTTTTATTTCAAATAATTTTTTTATATATTTGATATAATGATATTAAAAAAATTTTAAAAAATAAAAAAATACATTATTTATTATAGTAGATTTAATGTGCACTAGGCACCCAAGGGAGAAATGAAACTATCTCCAAAAGTCCGTGATCATTGGGCTGAAAATTTGGTTTCCCTGGGTTCCTATGAGGCTCTTTTTCCTTCCAAATTCCATGGAAGCATTTAAAACTGGGCTGATGCCAAAACAGGCTTGCAAGCCGATTTGGAAGATTTTTCACACTGCTTGGATCTTTTAAACTTGTTGCCTGGCCACATTGAATATCGCACTTTCACTGTTATTTCTTTTCGGCTCCTCCAACTCAGCACCTAAAAGGCTACAAATTTTCAACTAGTACCGGGAACTTCTCCCACTTTGGCACCTTAAAATTAAAAAAATGTCTCCCCTCCCTCCCTCCCTCCCTCCACAATTTTTGACTTGAAACCATGAAATGAATTTCTGACTCCCTCCTTGAAAGTTGAATCTAAAACTCAAAAATTCCAAAATTCTTAAATTTGACAAGACTTTGAAGCCATCAAATTTTTATCATCCCTCCAAAATGAACTCATTGGTATAGATAAATATTCACTTCCTCTTTAGCCTCTCCATCTCACCAATTAGTATACCATCCCTCAATATCCCTCTCAAAATTTTACGAAATGGAGTCCATAAATGTTTGTGACCTCAACAGCAGCAGCAGCAGCAGCAACAAAGAAAATATCCCTCCACTCTCTGTAAATCAGGCCACCCCATTTCTGGCAAATGTGCCACCAACCAAGAAAACCTTTAAAAGAAGGGTTAGGCGACCTCTTGATGACATTACTCACCTCTTCAAAAACTCTGCCGTATCAAGTTTAGGTGAAGGGAATGATTCTATTGCTACATTAGCTCCTTCTGTTTCAGTGTGTGTATCAAATTCCAGGAAGAGAAAAACGTTTGAGGAGGCTGAAGAGTAGTCCTCCAAGTCACTGAGGATTGGTTTGATTGTCTACATGAGATGCTAGATAAATATAGATTTATTTTTTCTCTTCATAGCATATATACTTGGGATTGTTCTGTTTAGTGGGAATAAAGATTTTCATATGGGATTTGATTGGAAAGGTTTAATTCTTATCAACCAATATACTCCATGTATTATTGCATTCAATATACTATTTGTTAATTGGTGCTACAAAGTTTAAAAATGGTGTTAATTTTTTGTTTCTTAATCTTTCTGCTTCTCAATTTCTTAATCTTAAGAAATTGCAATCAATATCGACAATCCATTAGTTGTCTCTAATATTTTCTACAAATGTCAAAGGGGAAAGATTTTACAATCACCAAGGATAAGATAGTCATTTAGCAAGTTATATGTAGTAAATATGAATTTCCATTGCTATACATGCAGAATTTCCATGAACTCGAATTTCCATTGCAGAATTGTTTGGTGGAAAATGTCAAACAAGCGATATGATTTTGTAGCTGAATAATCATTTCGTTGTAATTTATTTTAGAAAAAACGTAGTTAATGTACAATAAATTTAAAGTGGTTCCATTCATTTTTAGAGTTAAAAATTTCTCTCTCTCTCTCTCTCTCTCTCTCTCTCTCTCTCTCTATATATATATATATATATATATATATATATATATATATATATATATAAGTTATTTATTATAAAATATTAAGATGAATAAAATAAATAATAGGTGAATGATAAATTAATTTAAAAAATCCTTATTTAGCATGTTTGTTGCTAAATCCATAACTTTTTGTTTCATATAGAAAAAAATTCAAGTTTGTCTTGTAGTTTATTTAATAAAAAGTTGAAAGTCATAATAAACTTAAGCAAGGTAGTATGAGTTTTCATCTACACGCACATGTTCAACTCGGGCTCAATTATGATCCTGAGATCTTGATTTTAATTTTTTTTCTAACCTATTTTGATACTAAATTTAAGTTTATTATAAATAATTTTTTGGCCTATAAAGAATTATATTTTGCTATCTTATTGTATTGTCCAGTCCGATCCATGAATATGATCAGTTTTATTCCATAAGGTTTTTATCAAACATGAACTATATTTTCATCTCAAAAACTTTAGATTTTAATGGTAAAATATTGGTTTTTAATTCTGATTTTATAGCAGGTAATTAAAGCTGACAATGATGAAAATTAATTCTGTTAATTATCATAATTATTTTTTTATCAGTTTTGATTCTAAAATCCACTATAAGAAAAAGAGGTGAAGGAAGATTTCTTTCCTTTGTTTTTTCATAATTTTTAAACTCTTCCTAACCTTATATTTTAAGTGTTTTCTCTCTCTTTTTTTTTTATTTAAAAAAACCTATGTTTAAGCTTTGGTTTCTCTAATAAATTTAAAGCTTAGATTCATCTTTGTTGAGAAGAGATATTTGAGTTACATTACCTTAGATTTGTAGATCTTATTTAAAAAGGCATATGAAGAAGAAGGTGTTGAAATCTTTAGACGCTTATTACAATTATCCTTTAAATCAAGTGAGGAGTAATAAAATTTTAAGGATAAAAGATTTATTATTGACAACAACAAATCCTCATCAATTTTTAAAATGTTTCAACAAGTAAATATTATTCTTTAATTTTTTTTTAATCTTTTTTTAATCTAATGTATTAGTATGCATGTTAGGATCAATTTTTAATTTCTTATGTTTTTTTAATACATGCTTAGTATGCATGCTAGTTTTTAATTTTGATTGTAAGTTTGTCATAATATATTTTATTGCATGCTTAAAGTTTTAAAAATGATGAATTAAATATTATATGCTCACTCATCTAATCTAGTAATTTTTGGAGCACACCTTTCTTTTCTTTTCTTTTTTTGAATTTTGGGTTACATAATAAGGAATATGTCTTTCTTGTTATACAAGAACTAAATAAATCGAAATTATTGAATTACGTAATAAATTTATCAGATTATGAAGCTAGTCTACATCCATTTATATGTATAACTTTCTCAGTTGGCCAATTGGCGAATTTCAAATTGACAAATTGAGCCAAGTGATTCTTTTTCTTCAAATTTATTCTTTGCTCATTGCAATCCGCGGCGAAATACTAAGATCCCAAATTCACAATCTTCAAGGAGTCGATCAGTTATTTTCCTATAAGTGGGATGGTTAATAAGCCTTCCAAACAAGCTACGTCGGGGAAGAAAAACAAATCTTACAAGTGGACATGACCAAGACCAAGAGTAGAATAGTGTGCTCCCTGCCCCTTCCCCGCCCTCTCCTTCCTGAAACCTCTACCAAATCATTCCTCACCTGTCCACTAAAAACAACCTCAACCCTCGTCCATTTATCCTTATTTATATCTACTTTGGGAGGTTCCCTCCCCAGTACTGGAGGGCTGAAAATTTTAAAAAAAATACTCTCTTGGCTTGGTTAAGTATAGGACGTTGATGTACCCAACAAACTTAATCGTTTACAATAGAGATTTGGCTTTGTCCGTTTTGAAGACGAAAACAATGGAGAACAGCTACTCAAGGATCTCAATATGTTATGGATTGGCACGTACAAAATAAGAGCAACCTTCCCTACGTAGACTCTTTCAGCGGCCACAGCTCCTTCGTGGAGGTGATTAGAAGGGGAAGAGACAAGAAACAATCGGTTTTGGGTGATGATAAGTCTTCTCCTGCGTATAACGACTTCAATCAAAACCTGACGTTTGATGTGGTTGAGGGAAATATGGAGTGGTCATCTCGTAGTGCAGTTGCATATGCTAGATCACCTGAGACCATCCCGAATCTTCATGAGTATTTCTCCATGGAAGGAGTCTCCTGTTGTCTTCCAAGACCCATGGGAGGTAATGCTGTTTTGCTCACCTTTGGTAGTTGTAGTCTATTGCATGGTATGATAGATGAAAGGTGTGAATGGCTTTCTTAGTGGTTTGATGTGGTGAAACCATGGGAACCTGACCTTATTGCCACTGAACGTTTTGTTTTGTTTCGTGTTGAGGGTGTTCCTCTTCATGTTTGGGACATAGATATTTTCCAATTTATCAGCTCTTATCTGGTAGATACATTACGATATACCATTCAACATTCAAGAAGCTTAAGTTTGATGCTGGTAGAATTCTAATTGTTACTGCCCTGAGGGATTTCATTGCTAGAACTACTCATGTTGAAATTAAATGCTCAGCCTTCTCCATGAAAGTCACGGAAGAACCGTGCTTCGAAGTTAATCCCAGCTGTGTTGATAAAAGGAAAGTTGTTGAGACATGGGTTGGAAAATCGAACCCTTCTCCTCTTGGAAGAAAAACTAGTGTGGTAGGATTTCATGGAAACAATGCAATAAGCAAAACTAAATAACATGAAGAAGATATTTGAGGCAATCTTATTAAGTGTATTTTCTCTTGTGTATTCCTCTTAACACCTATTAATTATATTTCTGATTACAAATTTATTTATAAGTCTCAAGTCCTAGAAAAATAAGAAATTAAACTACTCAAAGAAAAATCTAATCTAAACAGGAAACATATTTTGCCGATTTAACTAGTACTGTTTCTGAATGATCGACCAATTCCCAACTGGTAAACTGTTTTTTCTATTTTTCAGAAAAATCAAAATCTGATTTACTTTTAACATCCTCTTTAAACTTGATTTCATTATAACTTCCAACATATCTCTCATCTTGGCAAAAACATCATATTCGAGTGGCTTTGTGAAAATATCTGCGATTTGATCTTGAGTCTTTACATGCTTGCTTCAACTTCCTTGTTTATAATGCAATCTTATAGGTAATGAAATCTTGTGTCAATGTGTTTTTTTTCATTTCATGCGTCTTATGGAGTCATGTCATTCAAACCTTTTGTAAGACACCTATTTGCCAAGCAAACAACACAATCTATAGCTTCAGCTCAAAACTCTTTTAACATCTTCTTGGTTTTGATCATACTTCTTACCATGTTAAGATTGCTCATGTTCTTTCTTTCCACCATGCCATTTTGTTATAGTGATCTTCATAAAAAATCATTAAACTCATTAGAACTAAATTCACCCCCTATCTGTCTTAAGTGATTTTACAGAATAACCATTTTCTTTTTCAACTAATGCCTTAAACTTTTTATAATAATTGAATACATTAGATTTTTATTTTAAAAAATATACTCATGTTCTTCTACTATAATCATCAATACAAAGTAGAAAATATAGATTTTTACCGAATGAGCATGGTTGAATAAGACCACATATATTTGCATGTATCTTTTGTAGGGTTGATTTGCTCTAGATGTAGACTCCTTTGGAAAACTCTTGTGGAAATTTTTGCCCATTAAACATCTTTCACATAACTAATTTGGATGTATAATGAATGATAGACCCTTTAACATCTCTTTTTGTGCCATCATCTTCAAGCTATAAAAATTTACATGCCCAAGTCTCATATTTCAAAGCCAAGAATCATATTTCACACATGCCTTTAAACATTGAGGCACATCTGTATCTATGTTTATAAAAAATATATTTTATTCTTTGTCATGGTTACCTTTGCAATCATAGCTCCATGAGTATCAAGTAATGTCAATTAAAGTATGATCTTTCATCTTAATCTCTTAATCATTCTCCAACAATTGTCTCAAACTCAATATATTGTTTTTTTACAGTTAGGATATAGTAAATATCACCAATAAATTGATGACTATCTTTTTTCAATCTAATGAGAATTGTATCTTTGCTTTTGATGGAAACCTTTGAATGATCCGCGAAGATGACATTACCTTTAATTGATTCATCAAGCTCTATACACATGTCTTTATCTTCACAAATGTGATTTTTGGCACCATTGTCTAGATACCACATGTTTTCTTTGGCTTGCATTTGTTTATCATAGACTAGTAATATGGTGGATTCTTTCTCCTCTTCTACAATAAAATTAACATTCTTTTCAACCTTTCTGGTTGGATTCCAACAATCATTGGCTAATCCATACTAGTTATGGTGAATTAGGGCATCTAGCAAATGAGTATAACGGCAAACCAAAAAGTCATATGGAAAAGAATAAGTTGATAGAGGAGCCTATTTATGGCATGGCTGATCCAGTTTATGATGATTCTGATAGCAGTGAAGAGATTTTGAATGGGAATTACGGTACTATGCTAGTTGTCCAAAAGATCATGCTGTCACCCAAAGGTGATTCGGGACAAAATTGGTTGCATTCTAGAATCTTGCAAACAACTTGTATTATTAATGATAAGTTATGCAATCTAATGATCGATGGTGGTAGCTGTTAACAATACACATTCTGATGACATGAATCATGATGTGGATAGATGAAGTGATAAGGTGACTCAAGATTATAGGAGAAACAAACTGGTTGAATTCTCACACCCTACTGTCAGCAACATGGCCTATATTAGTGGAGAAATGTTAGGAGAGAAAAAGGTTCAAAAAGCAACAAACTCTAGCCAACATGGTAGTCTAAATTGATAAGAAAACAATAGTTACATGAGTGATTGCATATCAATCAGAATCTGCCTTCAAAGAATATACAAAATCATAATTCTAGTCTTAATACACAATGTGCAGATCAGCCATTAACATAAAGATGAGATTTGCCTTGCGTATACATAGAAAACTAGTGAATATATGTCTATAAATATGCAATCTTTTGTTGTATTGCTAGAGTGTGTTTGCTCACGTTAATTAAAAAAATACATGTGTTTTTTCTCTTCAAAAAATAGTCTCCGCAACTTTGGTTTTTCTTTTATAGCTGCGAGAATGTAATGTCAATCAAAGTGAATGATAAGTTATAGCTTAAAATAAAAAAAATTACTCCAATACCCCTACAAACTGAAATGGTTGAATGAAGATACAGGATAATCATGGATAAATGCTATCTCGTTTTGTTTTTCACGGACAAAAGATATTTTAAAAATTTTTAGTGTGATGTTGTGATTATGAATACGTGTCATATGTGTTGAGTATGCCATGACAATATAGTAGAATGTTGTGCATTATAAAAGGTGTAATACTTATATCCTTAGTACAAAAGGGAAATGTATAGTATTGGCTCCTATAACGGAGAAGGTAATTGTTGATAATAGTAAAAATAAGTTGTTTTTATTTAGATTCGTGGAGAAGGAGAAGATAGAAAAGGCAAAGGGACAGGAGAAGAAGGAGGTGGGCCGAACAATATCACTCAATAGCCCAGTTAGCCTAGCAAACCGAACTCCCACAATAAAGATGACACCTAAATCCATGTTGTCGACAAGCTCTTTGTTATAATCAATAATCTCCACAGATGAACCTAACAAGACCAGAAGGCAGTTGCCTTTCAAAATTGATGATATTCAAACCAGGATAGATGCAGAGTTTGTACATGTTGCAATACTTCTTTTTTTTTCAAGGAAAAAAAAGAAATGATTTGGTTTCTCGCATAATAGAAATAGCTTGCCAACGATACAGAAAAAAAAACCTATCTTACTGGTTTTAGCTTCCTTTTTGGCTTCAAATATCTAATGTTGCTCAGCTAGCTAGAACTAGCACTGATGGCGATCATGATCCGGAACAAGATGTGCCAGACACGAAGGGTGGTGAGACTCCAACAGCCGAAAAGAGGAGAATCTCATCATCCTCTTAGCCAGAGGTAATTGGTTCTGATTCAAATAGGATATTATGTTGCTCCTGGTAATATTCGCTGTGCTTAGAACCATACTACTTTGATTGTGACGATTGTTTTCTGTCCAGCCTATAGCTAAGGAAATAATTTGAAAACTGCTGAATGTAAGAGTTGTGGCATAGACAGTATTTTAAGTTACAGTTGATGAGAAAAGAAATATAATATTATGACACCTACCTAGGACATTGTCTAAGATGATTTCATTCTATAATAAGCGACATGGGCTGCCAGATTTTGGGTGAAAAAGATTTTCTACTCATTTTTCGCTCTCGCTGCTTTAGTTAGTTATGTCAATAGCTTAAGCTGTTAGGTGAGATCTCAAAATATGATTTTGAGCTTGAAATTTGCACAGACCCACTTTACCTTATGCTTAATTTTTATCAAATAAATAAGGATGGTGAGATTCGAACTCGTGACCGCTTGATCATCAAGGCTTTGATACCATGTCAAATAATCATCTCAACCCAATAGCTTAAGCTGTTAGGTGAGGTCACAAGATATGATTTATATTATTCTTTAACAAATTAGATCTGATAGAGGCCCTTGCTGACTATGGAAAAAAAACATGCTTTAAGATTGTTCTATGCTTTTGTTTTTAGCAAAAAAATAAAAATAAAATACTCACAACAATATGATCAATCGTGCATAATAATTTTTTATAATTTTTTTATCCCAAATAATAACTAAATACTATTTTAGATATTATAATATAAAGCTTATTTAACGGCCACTATATTTTAATTGTGTATTTTGTTATATTACTAAATAAAATATAATATGAATGGAACAAATCTTTAGAAAGCCGCATTTTGTTCAAATACTTGAATACTGTTATTTTAATGAAATTGACAGCAAATGGTCTTGAAGATCATCCATAACTAATTAATTTCTTCACTTATTACGTATACATCCAACAATCAATGTATTCCGTTGTCATTGTTGTGCCTGGAAGACTCTCCCAAAATTGCCTCAGCAGGAATAAGCTTTGGGAGAAAGTTTCCGCATTCACACTGCTTGAAGGCAGGCACGCATGTGCAGACTGCGCATCCTTTCTCACAAACATTGACGCAGTCGTTGTCATTTTGGCAACGTCCTGCCTTTCTTGCCTCAGTTGTGGACAACAAGCCTGCAATTAAATAAGTCTCTTTTTGTTATTAAAATTATAAAGTTCAAGGATTTTTAATCTATCATAATATTGCTGCCTTTTGATCAGATAAAATATATTATTTTAATGAATTTGATAGTGAATGTTGAAGAGGTAAATATCGTCTACTTCGATTGTGTTGATATTTGAATATAATTCTACAATTTTGGAAGAAAAATAGAAGAACATATATATAAATTAAAAGCAAAATATTAATTGTTTTTTTTTAAAAAAAAAAAAAAGAAAGAAAGGAGAAGAAGAAGAAGATGAAGATATGAATCCGGAGACTTGGTAACAATGCTATGAATTTGCTCACGAGTGAGATGGTTAAACAAACTAAATTATGGGGAAAAAAGATCTTACAAGATGTCATGGCCAAGACGATGAACAGAGAGGTGAGCCGATATGACCTCATTGCAATATTATTATCTTTGATAAGTATGTTCTCTGAAGAAAATTGAAATACGAAAGAATTATATTGGTTTTTTGATACATTGTTAGATGCGACTACGTTTATATAGAGAACGCTATACGTACTACTTAAGTAAATAATTTGTATATAGACATATAATTAAGACTTTACAAAATAATTATATATAAAAATAATAAATTAAAGACTTACTAAAAACATATCAAAATAAATCCTTGAAATATAAATCAAAGCACAGAAAATAAAATTTAATGCCGAAAAAATGCATGCACAACAAAAAAGGAATCATCATAAATATTTAAAATATAAAACTATCATAAAGGAAATTCACACAAATATGTAAAGTATTTAAATATTTCAATTCAAGGAATTCAAAGAATTAATTTAACATAATTATTAAAGAAAGATTGTGTGCGTGACAAAAAAACAAACTACAAATAATGAAATTAATACATATAGGATATAGAAAAAATAAAATAAAAAAACTATAAATAAGATTCAAATCATCAAGAAGATTCAAAGAACCTAATTTTAAAAAATAAATGAAAAACCATGCACAAAATCAATGCTAAAAATATGTGGATATTATATAAAGTCACACAGGTTATCTAAGAATTTGTAAGAGTAAAAAAATGTTAGATTTTCTAACATAAAATTTAGAATCATAAAAAAGGTAATTAAAGATCTTAATAGTAAGGGATCCTCTACCAACTAGGCTAAGTCTATAATAATATGAGAAGTAAATCTACATATCAACTAGGCTAAATCTATAATCAGAAAAAAAAAAAAAAAAGGGCAAACCATAGAATACCCCAAACAAGATATCATAATGTTGCATACCCTTTTTATGTGAAATATTATTGTAAGTTGATTTTTCTTTTATATGGTGATTTATATGACTTGTATGTTTTGTAGAAACAAAATTATCGAAGTAAAAAAAAAAAAAAAACAATAATTTTAAAAACATTTAGTTACTTGTGTCAACACAAACTTTTAAACACTCCCCGAATTTTATATTGTAGTATCTGCATTCTTGTAATGATTATACCAAATCATAATGAAGATATGTTGGAGTTTTTTTTGTGAACATGAATCATGTTTGGTTACTGTACCAAAATAAAAAAGATAAAAATAATAGAATCAAAGGAGGCAGGATAAAAGAAATGAGACGAAAACAAAATTATATTTAATAATAATATATAAGATAAAGTGATTGTTTTTGTATTTTATTTTATTGTTGTGGATAAGACAAAATTAAATATGAAAAAAATTTATTTTACCTTTAATATGTATTGTTGCCAGACTTACATATTTAAAAAAATAATTAGATATTTTTTTTATTTTAGTTTATATTAAGTGTTGAAATTAATAATATTATAATAACACTAGTTATAAAACCAGGAATAACTTGATGAATTGACCCGGGGTCTAAACTGATCCGATTTTTTTTAAAATAGAGTAAGGATTAACTCAATCTAACCCGGTCAAAAACCCAAGTCAGCCTGGGATAAAACTATGATAAAAGCCCGTTGAATTTTTTGAAAAAAGAATTTGGTCAAAACAAGGTTGTTCTGATTTTTTTTTAAAAAAATTGGGTTAGTCAGGTTAACCCTTCCAAATCGTGACCTGAACCTTACATTTGGTCGACTCTTGAGTGAGATTTTAAAACCATGATAATAATTATTTTTATTCATATGTTGACTTCGTCAACCCGTATTAACCCTTTTGATATGTGACTAGGACCTTGTTCTTGACCTCTAAGTCGAGTTTTAAAACTATGATAATAACAAATTTCATCCTTATATTGACCCGGGTCAATGATCGACTCCACTCGTGACTTGGGTCTTGCCCTAAGTCGACCCCTGAATCGAGTTTTAAAACTATGATAATAACTATTTTTATTTTTATGCTGACTCTAGTTAATCCAAGTCAACCCAACCCTTGACTCGGGCCTTGACTAATAACCAAGGCCTCGACAAGTAACCTGGGCTTTGCCCCGAATAAACCTCCTGGTTAAGTTTTAAAACTATAATAATAATCATTTTTATCCTTATATTTTTTAAATAATTTTGAAATTGAAATTTTTTTACAATAATATTTTAAAAATAATAAATAATAAATATTGTTTATATAGATATATCCTCTTTGTATATCATGTTTTAAAAATACAAAAATTTACTCTAAAATTATCCAAAACACAAATTTATTTTTATTTATCTAACTCTATCAACAAACATATTTTTATCTGCATTCTCTTCGCACCTTATATGATCAAAAGTGTTTTCCGTCGGTGAAAATGTGTACAATTCTATAGCCTAATCGAGTCAAATGCACCAGCGGCGCTATCTTAGAGCGGAAGGAAGGCATGACCCATCCTAAGTTTATTTTGATCCTTGTAATTTTAAGAATATTTTGAGTATGTCATTAAAAAATCTAAATTATTAGAGTGGCCCTTCAAAAATATCCATCCTTGTAATTTTAAGAATATTTTGAATATGTCCTTAAAATTTCTGAATTATTAGAGTGGCCCTTCAAAAATATTTAATAAAGTCATATTTTGTAGATGTAAATTAAAGTTGTCTACTTCTATTAATTAAATGGTTTTCCAAGCTATTTAGCATATAATTTACCTGTTTCATGCATTAAAAAAATCATATGTTTTTATAAACAATAATGTGTATTAAATTGAAAGTATGATGTTGTTAATAAAAGTTAAGGAGATGAAAAATAACGCTTCCACTTTTTAATAAAAAAAAACTTTTATCAGTCAATAGAAACAATAACTGGATATTGGGGTCATTGAACAGAATGGAGGAGGTGGCTGCGATTTGAAACCATGTGAAAGGATGTTGTTGGCCTCGCACGGGAACAGAAAATTAATTAATGATAGTCGGTTGGCCGAAGAATTTGAGGGGAAGGGGAAGGATTGAGGATTTTGCAAGTAACTGAAGGAGAAAATTTGAGAATTTGGGGTTAGGATTTAGAAATTTGCGATGGTATATAGTGTAGTGAATCATAAACATTACTAGGAAATCGGTGAAAACCTATGAAATTACCGACGGATTTTTTTTGTCGGTAAAAATTACTAATGGAAATAATTTCATCTCTACTTCTGTTGGTATATACCGGCAGATAATTTCTGTTCGCAATACGGTTGGTATCTACCGACCGTATCGCCGATGGATTATATAGGTTTTTTGAAAAGTTGCATCGGTGTGATGATTAAAAGTTCCACGAACAAGGTCATTGCTTCCAAGGGTAAACGCTTTTCGAAGATTTGGTGATTCAAAATTTTAGACGAAACTCAGAAAAATAACGTCATTTTTTCCATGCCCAATATCATTATTAGTGCATGGACATTATTTTTAAAATAAATTATTATTATTATTATTATTATTATTTTATTAATATGGATGTCCGAGCCAGCTTGCGCGCGCCTTGACTAATTCCACGGGCCCTGAAGTTAACAACCATGTAAGCCTCCAGAGACCATCATATTAGCAACCAGAGGGCTCGAACCTGAGACCACAGGAAGAACAAATCTCTTAGCCCCAAGTTCTTATCACTGAACCACCTACTAGATAATTAAAAAAATAAATTATTTTATTTATTTTACTTGTAAAATAAATTATTTACAAGTTCATCAGGCGGCAACGAGCTCTCAAAAGGGTATCTCCGCCCTAGTAAAATCTACCCTCTCACAATACATTTGAAATTATAGCTTCTGTTAAAGTAAATATTTTGAAAATCAATCATTACTGATTAATAAGAAATTTATATCTTTTATTAGTCAACATATATAATAGGTAGGTGGATGAACAAGTGTTTCAATATCTCTCACTTGGTATTGTTACACTGTTCTATACTAGCATACATCAAATAATCAATGCATGCCATTGTCACTGTGGAGACTAGCTAGACCCTCCCAAAATGGCCTCGGCAGGAATAAGCTTTTGCTGAAAGTTTGAGCATTCACATACATTCGTCTTCAGTTCGCAACTGCAATATGAGCATTTCCCACAAGCACCTATGCAATCGCTGTCTTTGTGGCAATTCCCAGGTGCGGTTCTTGCTTCATGAGTTGTGGATAATAAGTCTGAAATTATTCAAGGCTCTGTCAGATATAATAAATTCCAAGAATTTGTTGTATTAAATGTAAAGAATATATATGATCAATGCAACCAATCTATCAAAATGCGGTCTTACAAATTCAAATCGTGTCCGCAAACAAATAGTGAAAATAATATATTCCTTTTAAAATCCTATATAAATTAACTAATTTATATATTCATATCATGATTAATATATATAACAAGATAAAATATTCATTATTAATATTCTTAATTATGTATATATTTCAAATAAACAATTAAATGCAAGTTTCTTTTATATTTGCGGATATAAGGTTAATAATGTGAAATAATAGTACTTGGAATACTTTAATTAAAATCAAGGTAAATTAATATGGACAATTGACAATTAAAATCAAGGTTATTTTTGTTCTTCTAAAAAACAAATTAGTAATATTTCATCGTAAAAAGCATCTTTTTCCATGCTTTTTAAGTAGAATCACCTTCCATATTTCAAAATTAAGCAAATAAAGCTTAATTAAAGTTGTTTACCAAATACATTTTTCAAAATTCTTTACTTTAGAAAAGAGAAATCAAAATAATAAAAACTTAGAAAGCAGAGGACCAAACATGTATTATATGAACTTACAAGATGTCATGACCAAGACCAAGAGTAGAAAAGTGAGCCGAAATGAAGCCATTGCAGTGTTGTATTTTCGACAAGAAAGTTGCAATCCGCCTGATGATGCAATTTTCTTTGGGTATTGCTTGCTTGCCGTTATGTATTTATAGGCGAGAGGGATGCAGGTATGAGGATAAAAACGCCGTTTCCAAATTTAGCTGCCGTATCACAATGAGACTAAATAACTATCTCATTATAGACAATTTTAAATATTCCTAACATAGATATTTTCTTGCCAAAAAGAAACAACACAAATCCTAAATTCAAAAAAATAATTAGAATATATATATATAAATAAGATCAACATTTATTATCTTACCAAAAAAAGATGATACCACATAGAACTAATAAATAAATAATTTATATATAGACATATAATAAAAAGTTTCCCAAATAATTATATATCCACATAATAAAAAGGCTTGCTAAAAGCATATCAAAATAAATCCTTGAAATATAAACAGATAATTAATGAAAAGCACAAAAAATATATTAATTTCTAAAAATATTGCATGCATAAAAAAAAGGATAAAAATAAATAATTAAAATATAAACTTCCATAATATAAACTCACACAAAGATGTAAAAATATTTAATTTCAATTTAAAAAATCTAAAAAATCAATCCATCATATTTATTGAAGAAACATCGTGTGCATAGCAAAAGAAACAATAACTATAATTAATAATTAAAAACATATAAAATATGAAAAAAAAAACAACAAAATCATAAAAAATATTCAAAGAATTGAATCAGGTTCAAGTAAAATAATCTAAAAAATAAATGAAAAATCAAGTACAAAATCATTGCTAAAATATTTATTAAAAACAAACACTAAATCATCAACACAAAATGAAACCTTTTTGAACTCTTTACAATAAAAAAATGATAAGAACTCGCAACCATGTAAAATGAAAAGATTGTGAATTAAAAAGAAAAATACACAACATAAGAACCTTAGGACCAATTTAAAAAACTATGACTTTTGTATAACCAAAACGACACGAATACATGCAATGGTTTACAATAACTTATAACTTTATAATCATTTATTGCTTGAGTGTATTTGTATTACTTTCTCTTTTTTTTTTCCTTGTGTCACATTGCATAACTAGATCTTAAGGAATAAATTGTCAATAGATTATTGAAAAACACGCTTTAAGAATTCAAAAATATTTAGTATGGACATTATTATACACGCACTATCGTAAATAAAATTGAAGGTCTTAATTAAAAATTTTAAAGGTTTAATTAAATTTATTGAGGTTTTAATTGAAAAAAAAAAGATTTTTGAATTCAATTTTGGCTTTAATTTGAAGAAATTGAAGTTTGGGGTTAAATTACAATTTTAAGAAGCTACTTTGGTTGAAACAAGTGCTTAATTGCATAAATATTAAAGTTTGGTGGTTAATTAGGGGCTTGACTAGAGAAGTTCAAACCAAGGATAGATTTGTAAAAGGTATGTGACTTCAAGAATTGAAATCAACAAAATCAAGAGTCAAATTGAAGAAAATTGAAAGACAAATGATAGATTGAAGGTCAATTTGCATAAATAAAAAACCAAGGATTGAATAGGAAAAAACACTGAACTTTGGGGTTGGCAATTGAGTTTGGAAGGGGTAAAATTATTTGAAATTGAAAGTTGAAAGAAAATTACGTGTGCAATTAAAAGAAATCAAAAGATTAGGGACTAAATTAAATTTTAGACAAAACTCAAATTAAAAACTCAAATTTCTCTGTGGTTAACCTAGATGACACGTCCTCTGCTTCATGTTCAAAATGCAATGTTTGTAATAGAGAACAGATAACACGTCGTTCGTCCATTATTAATCTTTTTTTTTGGGCAATTCTGGACTGATTGAGTTGACATCTTAATTTGGGCTAATTTTCTTTGGGCAATTCTGTACTGATTGTGTGTTTAGTTAAAAATTATCTATTTAAATTTTTATCAGCTAAGGGATTAGATCGTTGGATGAATATCAAGGGCATTAGGCCCTACTTATTTTGAAATCCTCCTAATAGTCACTCTCTAAAATGGAATGTTGATGGTTCTTCTAAGGCAAAACTTGGGCCTGCAGGTATTGGAGAGGTATTAAGAGTTCATTTAGGAGCTGTTAGATGTGTCTTCTCTTGTTTAGTGGGTGATAAAGACTCTAAGGAAGCTGAGCTGCTTGCAGTTGTTAAAGATATTGAATTGTCTTCCTAAATGGATGATTTTATTGGGCAAAGTTTCTTAGTGGAATCTGCCTTGGCTTTGGTGGTAAATTGGATAATAAACCTTGTTCTAGACCTTGAAAAATCCATGATCTTTTCGTTAAATTTTCTCGGTTTTCTTCTGTTTTTGGTAATGTTTCCTTCTGTCATACTCTTCAAGAAGCAAACTTCATGGCTGATTCCCTTGCAAAACAAGGGGTGAATAGAATGGAGGAGCATATGGCGTGGATTTAAGATTTTTGGGTGCATAGAATACATGAGTTTTTTAGCATGCATTTGATGCTGCTATGGATATATTCTCTCAGTTGTGTGTGGAATCTTCATTTCCTACTGGAGGCTTGATGACAAGAACCTCAATCTTCTTGCTAGTATCTTATGATTGTTGTTGAAATCATCTTTCAAACCAAGTTTTTAACCTTGAAAACCACGGTCTGTTCATCGTAGTGGTCTTGTCATAGATACACAGATAAAAATAAAAACACTATCAGACCATAGCAACCATAAACAAATAAAAACGATACAGTTTATCTTAGGTAAAGCGTATAAGGAGTTCTAATTTTTATTTACACAACCAATCCCTTGTCTAGAATCTGTAAAGACTAGTTAGGGTTCTTAATAACCATTATTTCTAGATGACAACTCCTTATCCAACCAAAAATCTCTCAACTCGTCTAGAAAAGGTCGTTGTAACGTCACGCAATTGCAAAGAGTACGACACCTATTATATTTTAAAAAATTATAATTTATATCATAGATTAACCCAAATTTTTAAATTAAATAAAAAGAGCAAATTATCTTCATATAAATTATATTATTTTTCAAAAAACCTAAAATAAAACTCTACAAAGAAACCAAAATTTTTTTATTCACCAAGCTAAAACTTCCGGTACAAAATTTCTAAATTCAAAATCATTAGGACACCTAAAAATAAACCTCATTTGACGCTAAACTAGCTTGCGAATCCAAGGGCCTCTTGAGTATAGTTCCACAAGATTCTGCTTGAAAAATATCTCAAATTCCAACAACAATGAAGCCGCTATCTCTTGCATCATCGTCTGCAAATGCATCTCCTGTGTTTGACAATCTGTTGGTGGAAACAATCTCAAATTGTCACCCTTTTTACCACCATCCTCTTACTGTGATAAAATAATGTGAGTGGAAACAATTGCTTGGCTACTACTTGAATCGAGATTGGCTTAGTGTTCATAGCAAACAATCATTGAGAAGAGAGTAGTGATCCCACCTTGTCTTGCCATGGATTCGGACTAAAAGTCATGGATTCGCAGCTCGAGAGGAACAAGTGACCAGAAGGATAGGAGGTAGGCGTGTTCTCGGTTAGAAAGAGAGTTTCATAGGTTGATAAGGATGCCCCTAGATGCCACTAAGAGGTACTAATCAAAACCACTAGGTCACGTTTGGTTTTGAAATTGAGATTGCACACCTGAAATAGGGTTACATTTCCGACTCCACTTCCAAATAAGATTTATCAGTAGGGTTGCTAGGCCTTGGTGTTTCTGATTTTTTGGTGTTTCTGATTTTACCAGTAGAGTTGCTAGGGTTGAGTGTTCCAATTTTTTCCAGTTCTGGAGTGGAGACAAAAACATCAATACTTTCTCATACTCCTTTTTGTTTTCTTCTAGTTTGATCTTCTAATAGATTTTTTTTGGGTATTCTAACATTGTTTGGTGATGATTGTGGGTGGATACGAAGCTTATTGGAATATTTGATTCAAACAAGTCTCGTGAAATTGGGGTGTTTGATAAAATGTCACGTTTCACAGAAAAATTTAACTCTAGACAGGATTGTAATATTAGTTTTATGAGAAAGTAGTAATTATTAATTTGATTATAAAGTTATAATATTAATATTGTAAGGATTTTTTTTAGTTATTAAATAAAAAATAATGATAATCATATAAATAATAAAATATTTTTTGTTGATTTTTTTGGACAAGAATGTTAAGTATAATATGAATATAAAATCTAGAATGTAAATTTTAATTTTTTAAACTATAGTAAGTTTGTAAAAAATAGATTAAACTTGATGTTAATAAAGATAATTTTTCTATAAAAAAAATCAATAATATAAATAAATTTTTTTAATAGAGTTACGTAAATCATTAGCAATATCTTTGATATGTTTATAACTATTTTTTAAAAAAATGATGAAAGTTATCATTTTAATTAGAAAGAAAATGGCGCCATTAATTTAATTAAAAAAGTTGTGCTTTTGGTTAAAAACACAAGTTACCATAACTGGTTTCAAAAGCAAAATAGTTGCATTCCTTAGATCTATTTAGCCTTGCTGAAAGTCACATCATGGCAACTATGCTTTAACTTTTCAGCTATATTGTCAAACCCATTCCAACTTTATTAATTGATCTAAAAAGACAAAATATGAATTCAGAGATCCCAGGATCCAACCTAGGCCAGTGTGTGTGTCTATATATATATATATATATATATATATATATATTCCTTTTTATCTTCTCTTCATCTCTTCTCCTACCTTTTTGATATGGTAATGGGTGAATATTCATAAAATAAATAAATAAAAAGAAGCAATCATAATGAGGAATAATTCATTAATTATTTGAAAATATCTAAAATAGAAAAATATATCTTTTGTTTAAATGACATAGAACCACCTCATCTCATTATACTTTTATTATAAATATATTTATCTCAAAAATTATCTCAATTCAATAACTTAAACTGTTAGGTAAGGTTTTAAGATATGATTTATATTACTTTCTAACACATCCCTTCAAGTGAAAGTTCATTGGGCTTAAAACTTGCACAAGCTCATACTACCTTGTGTTTATTTTTTTATCAAATAAATAGGGATGGTAAGATTCGAACTCATGACCGTTTAGTCATCAAGACTTTAATATCATGTTAAAGAATTAATTCAATCCAAAAGCTTAAACTGATAGGTATAATTTATATTATTCTCTAACAATATATATATATATATATATATATATATATATATATTATAATAAATCGGAATATGAATATGGGCTATTGTAGATTGTAAATCATGTTTTTTGTTTGCAAAAAAGAAGAATGCGTAGGAAGTGAGCTAATAGCTAAACTAATAATAGTTTAACAATAATTAAGTGGTAAAAAGTTAATTAAAAAAGAATATATTTTTTTGTCTGAATTATATCACTTGTATTTCTCAACTCATATACTAAGGTGCTTTCTCTCGTGGTTCTTTTAGAAATAGGCATGTACACATGGATCACATGTATATATGTCCATGATATTAAAAAAAACTGGCCTGATTTACTAAGTGTCTTGACATAATTTATTAAGTACCTGGACATATTTGATTGTTGAGATAGAAAAACATTTTTAGATAAAAATTCGTATTTAACCAGTTAATTACAATCCGAACTACTGTTTAGATTCTGAGTTTGAATAAAATAGTTTGAGTTTATCTTATCCTATAATCTCTCTAATCTCTATGTAAATAAGAAATCTAAATACAATTCTTAACAATTTCAGATCTAATCTTATTTTTTTATTTATTAACGTGGATGTCCGGGTCAGTTTGTGCGCGCCTCGACTAATCCCACGAGTTCTGAAGAACAATCAAATAAACCTTTAGTGGTCCTGAAGTTTGTAAAACTCGAACTGATAATCTCTAAAGAACAAATTTAAAATATAACCATATTTAATCTTCATTGATCGATAAAGAATCCTTGTGAATGCTTAGGAAAGGTACCGATTTCATGTGACCAAACAAAGTTGGATTATTTAAGTTTGAAGCATAATTGAGTAGGTATGTCTCCATTACAATATATTTTGAAAGTAAACGTTCGAGAGCCCGAAAGGACATTTGAAATGTATAACATAATTAAGCTAGCTAATCTTATCTGGTAGAACTTGCAAAGGTAATCTAATAATTAAAAAAAACATTTTTCTTGAAATCTCGTTGGCAGACAACAAAATTCAGGGAGGATATTGATCCTAGATAATATTGACCAGGAGAATCATCGTACATCCACTTTCATTAGTGGCTTAGTGTTATTATTATTACAAAGGATATTTGACAAAGAATGTAGAAAGACTTTTTGGCTTGACTAATCTATTAACACATGAATGTTGATGATACAGAAAAAGTAAAACATAATAATTCACGCCCCAGTCATGCTGGCCTTCTAGCTACGGGGGCGGCCATGCCCGAATGCCTATAAGGCATTGACTTGGTTTTATTTTATCCATTTTAGTCTTGTCATATATTTTTATGTATTTTTTTTTTTTAGTTTACCGTGGGTGTCTGGGTCAACTTGCGCGCATCTCGACTAATCCCACAGGCCCTGAAATTAACGACCATGTAAGCTTCCAGTGGCCATCATATGAGCAACCACAAGGCTCGAACCTGAGACCACAGAGGAAGCAAACCTCTTGGTCCCAAGCTCTTATCACTGAGCCACCACCTAGATTTTTTTATATTCCCATGATTGTGCACACAAATTTTTCATGTGTATATAATGTTTTTCTATGCACGCAATTATTTTTTTATATAACTGCCAATATCTCTATTATACCTTAATTTCCTTGAAAAATATTGCAACTAGCATCTATGTCAATGACAAGCATGACCTAGCACTCTATAACTCAATTCTCTTAAAAAATATTTTCTTTTTTTATGAAATAAGTTCAAAAACTAGGTGTATGAATACTCATTCATAAATAAACAAATATAAGTCTTAAGTCTTAGATCTCATTTGTTTTTGTGTTTCAAAAATATTTTAAAAAAAAATTGAATTTTTTTATTTTTTTATTTCAAATTATTTTTTGATATTTTCATATTTTTTTCATGTGCTGGTGTCAAAAATAATTTTTTAAAAATTAAAAAAATATATATTATTTTGATGTATTTCTAAATAAAAAACACTTTAAAAAATAATTGTTGTCACACTGTCAAACACCCCCATTAGACACGATATACAACCATTAAAGATCATGCCATACAATCTCATACATGAACATCAACCTTCCAATAAGTCTAGGAACCATCATTAACCATCCAACATATCATAAACCACAAACAACCACCCAGCAATTCCTAGAACATATAATTTCTCTTACATTCTTGTATTATTTTTTTAATTATTGTAGATTATTTTCTCCTCTTACATCTTACTAACTTAAATATTAAAGTGTCCCTTGTTCCCACAAAGTACTTGTTTTACAGGGAAGTCCACGAACCAACCCAAGATTGTAGCCCTAGAAAGGTTGATTCTTGTCTAAAGTTTTTCACAACTTCATCAAATGCTATTGAGCTACATGGATCATTTCCTTTACTACACAAATGCCATGCTATATATGAATTCAAATTTTCATTTTATTTCCATTTGTCTTTGCATTAATTCTTTAGCCATCAACACTCATGTGGTATCTTAGTTCAAGTTTTTTCTACAATATATATTAGATATTTTACAAGGAAAAGCTTGTATTTTATACTATTTTATAGCCTTTTAATTTCCACATTATCAACGCAATACTAAACATGTAAGAATATGAAAACAACACATCCCATAATATCTTGGGATCGATTCCCACTTCATCCTCCACACAAGGATAGCTTACCCTCTCAGGCAAAGCTAATAACTTTTGAATATGGTTAAACTACATAGGTAAAATTAAAAGTGGTTACCTTAGTAGGGTTAAGTTAAAGAAAGATTAGGGAGACAATATATTTTGATTAGGAGGAATGCATAAATACTATGAAAAAGCTTAATAATTTAAAGATCAAATTAAAAGATTTTAGAACTTTTGGGCATGAATATAAGATTAGGAGAATGAAAAGAAAGAGAAGAATAAGGAGGAGAGTTTGACATAAAATACTTTACCCCATTGCCATGAGTTTTTTGCATTAGATTCAATGTGTTTATGATACATTACAAGTGCATATGTGTTAACCCTAGTTCAAATTGGAAAAATATAGAATAAAAAAAACGTATGTCTCAAACTATAACATAAAAAACACATAAGTAGTATGTTTTTTTATATGGTTGGTCAGTCTTCTAGGCCTTCTTATCAATATTAGGCTCTAATACACCCTTATAATTTGATTATGGGTATGATCAAACAGCTAAATTAGATTGTAAAAAGGAGAGTCGTCATAACTCATGAGCAGCATTACCAATAGCCTTATATTAAGCATCTGTATAAGATCAAGCAACCATTTTTTACTTACTAGACTTCCAATAGATAACGTTATGACCAAAATAAATAACATAAGCATGTGTAAACTTTCAATCACCAATATTAACAGCCTAATCAGAATCATTGACTTCATATAGTAGGAGATCATAAGTGATAGTAAAAGATAATATAAAATAAAACATACTAAAGATATAATGCCTATAATTTTAAATAAGAAATTTAGATTTCTAAACTCACCTTCTAGTCACTATGAAATTCTTTATATGAATTTTAAATTAACTTTTGAAATTGAATAAAAACATCATAAGTTTCAAATTTATTGTGCAATGAAAAATACCAAATATGTTTGAAAAAAAAATAACAAATTACATGTATCCATATAAACCAAAAATATAAAGGCCCCAAACATCACTAAAATTAGGATGAACCTAAATGAGATCATTAGACTTTCCTAAACATGCTCCAATGAACCTAAATATGATAATTGAACTTGCTTGAAGGGAAAGCCATATTATTAAAATAATAATTTGTTAAGGAAGAGATTAGAAGAGCCTTATTAGAGAGAATTTGATGCAAGATACGAGACTATGGATGACCAAACCATCAATGCTAGACTTCAGGGATAATTGTTTTGTGATAGAGAACACTTGAGGTCTAAAGATAAAAGGATTGATATTAAAGTTATTATACATCATTTTTAACTATATTGGATAAAAGGGTGATTATGAGCATGGAGTTAAAAAAAATCATTATTTAAAGCAAATTATCATATAAAAGCAAGGATTTCATGATATTAAGAACATGCAAAATGCAAGATAGTTTTAGTAGATATTGAGGTGTATGAATTGAAGTATAACTAAGGTATAAGATATTAGGTTTCTTTTATCACCTACTTCAAGTTGTTCACAACCAATGTAGGGTTCCATGTGAGTGACTCTAATGATGTCTAGTGTGATATAATATCTTGCCTCAATATTAGGATGTTATGATTGGCCATAATTTAAAGATTGTTGACTGGTTGAAGTGCTCTTGGCCAAATATGGAGGACCTAAAATTAAAGAGGCCAAAAAGTTTTCTTTAGGTAAAGAACCTACATTTGAAATGTAGAAGGATAATGATATGGAAATATGATTATATTTATCATGGATTTGGAACTGGGTTTGAGTGTTTTGTTATGGTTGATTCCAACCTAATTCATTCATTTAGCTAAATTTTCTTTTTTTTTAGCAACCTTGTTGATTTCTAATTCATTCATTTATGATACATTACAAGTCAAATTATCGCGTCCTTACTGAATAAGATATATAAACATATGAAACATTTGTTTCTCGAGATCGAAAGGACACATTCTTATCATAATAAACAAAAGAAAAATCCAACTTTTAATTATCAGCATAATAAATTCAAATTATCGCGTCCTTACTGAATAAGATATATAAACATATGAAACATTTGTTTCTCGAGATCGAAAGGACACATTCTTATCATAATAAACAAAAGAAAAATCCAACTTTTAATTATCAGCATAATAAATTCAAATTATCGCGTCCTTACTGAATAAGATAAACATATGAAACATTTGTTTCTCGAGATCGAAAGGACACATTCTATAGATCATGGTTTTGAATGTGCTAGTGATATGTGATCTAGATATACGTCAACAATTATTAATGAAGATCATGCTTATCGAGTAGCATTGCATACTTCATTAAATTAATATTTAAAAATAATTTATAACAGCCAGCGTATATTTAATATTAAATATATTAGAAATAGTTCGAAGATTAAGAATATGTACAGGCTTATCCTACCTCACCATATCCTTCCTTGGAGCTTGTTGGTTCGTGTTTCATGCTCATAAATATATAATCCAAGAGGTCAACGGTTAAAAGCTGGTGGTAAATTACAGTACTACTCTGATATTATCTTAAAAAATTTATTACAATATATTAGTTAACAAATAAATTAATTTAAATAATCCATTAAGATAAAATATCTTATGAAATTAACTTAAAACCACTAAACACTACATTAACATTACAAAACAATATGTCTGTATAGAAGATATTAGACATTAATATTCAAATTTTGATGTTTTTTTTAATTAAAAACCAATATCAAACATGTTATCAGAATATTGACCTAATGTATCTGTATGCGCACGCGCACGCAAAGTAGCTACGACTACATTTAATTTTTCAAGTGGCTGTCTTCATCACCCAAATTCTCCTCTCAAACCAATAAAACTCAACGCAGAAAGGCCAAATGTTGGACTAATCAAATAGTGGTACTAAAAGCTTATAGCAACAACAGCTTAACTCAGAAGTTTTTGACATCATTGAGGAAAGTGCTTGAGACTAATTAATCATACACACAAGGGTGCCCTTTCAGTACGCTAAACGTTCAAAAACTAATTCTATCTCCATTGCAAGGCCACAGCATTAATGACTAGACAACCACTCATGGTCCAGACTGATGACCTTAAAATTAATATGCATTTTGGCAGTATTGGTAGGATCCTCGACCCCTACAATTATTTCATTCCTTGGAAAAAATAGATGATTCTTTGTACTGAATTGGACAAGCTCATAACTCATCAAACATTGGCTATGGAGAGAAATTCTGTCAAATGGAATGAGATTAATTGGCATCATAGAACAAGACAAAGTCAGTAAGACCTTAATTTGAGGGTTCCACTTTGTTTAAATATAGATTCAGTAGAGAGGTTATGAGAATATATAAGGAGGTCTCTCATTATCGTTTGAATCACAAGACTAGCTAGAATTCATACGAGGAGAAATATTGATATTATGGCCAATTTGAAGTTTTGGGTATGCCTTGTTTTGCTGTTTCTTACATTAGCAATGTCAGAAACTAGACATCTTGATCAGCCTTACCTCGGGAGGAAGAACCTAGCAAGGATTTTGCAAGAACTGCAAGAGAAATCGAAACAAGTCGATGTGAGATTCATAGATGATGGAGATGTGGCTCGAAGCCCTTACGAATCCAAACGACTCAGCCCAGGAGGGCCAGACCCCAAACATCACTAAAATCTCACTATAGGACTTCCATGCATGTTCATTCAAGTTCCGGCAGAGTAAGTCACCAACTGCAAAACCAAAGTGAGACTAGTACTTTTCATAAGGTTCAGTTTGTGACTGTGAATGCTATTATATAATGAAAAATGTAATGGAATGTATAAGAGAAATTCTGGCTTTTGGCATCGGACTCAATTGTTCATGAACTGAATTATCATGAACAAAGATCAATATATTTGCACTAAATTCCATCTTGTTTTTCTTTAGCTTTACTTTCTTCTACTAACTTGGGCAAACCAAGACCATGTCTCCCTCTTGGATCAATATGTTTCTAGTCATTTCTTTTTTGGATAAGATTTCATACACTGAAACTTAGTTCACTAACTCCTATTTAATAGACTATCCATCCCGGAATTATTTATATTAAATTCTAGTTGGGTCTTATTTATTGAACCACTTGACCGGCATGTAATTAAAAATTTAACATAAAGTATCATTTTTTATATACAGGGAGCTTGAAAAATAATACATTCAACGGGAAGGCAAAGACATTTTCTTTAGGATGCAATATTTAAGCTTTATAACTATTAGAATATGTACTTAGATTCACAACAAAACACTATAAAAGTGGTGCTCTATGAATATAAAATAGTCCTCAAGATTCGAACGTGCAACATCAACAACCTTTTTTTGGTTCCTTGTGTGATCACTAGAGTGTCCCATGTAGTGTTGAAAATCCATCACTTTAATTAGGGCACTATAGCATATTGGATTTATTTGAAAATGCTTACTGCCTTAGAAGGTATTCGATATTCTTCAGATCATGCTATCTTTATTGAAAATGACAAGTTCTTCAACGCCTTGCTCTTTGAACAGTCACAAGCTGAGAAGCACATGAATCCAAATTCCCGCATGGGAAAAGGTAACATGAGCGATCCTTGAACAATATAAAAATTAATTCTCTTGCAATAAAATATACTTGTATTAGGGTTTTATCTACCTATTTTATTATTTTGAACACTATTTTTCTATTTTATATGTATTTGATTGCTAATGAGTTGCTAAACAACAATTCTTGAGTTGAAACCTCGCTCTCTTTAAAACAAAACTGATATATTTGAATAGATTAAGGGGGAAAAATGGTGGGAGGCAAGGCTAATTGGGGGATGGTGGAGACCTCAAGGAGTGGTCTGTTGATAGATGGGAGGCAAGCCACAGTATCAGCACTCACACATCAATATGAAGATGCTCAAGGACACCATAAGTACTGTTGATACTTGTACTTACCAAAAACAAAATTAAATAAGGTCCACTGAACTCCATAAAAAGAAAAAAAATTATAAAAAAACTTAAAGTTCTAAATTATTATTTAACTAATCAATTAATGAACTGTGCATTGTGGGCAATTTCTCAAATATAATCCTTCAAAAATTATTTAATATTATATATAAGGATGTTAAACAAAATCATGAATTAAATTTCATGAAATTGCTTTTAGATTTTTTTAATGAGATTACTTCCAATGATTATTCATTATTCACGTATGTGTTCATACTTAGAAAACTCTTAGAATGAAAGGATACATAATTTAAATAGATTACATAATATATAGGTTTGTGGAGAAGTTATAAGAGATTTTATTCAATGAATTTAGGTCAAACATGAATAAAAATAATTTCTATTTATTAAAATCAAACACCTTAGAAAATCCTAAAATGGTTTTTTAAAAATATACATTTTTTTATTAAAAGAAGTAATATTTTATGAAGTTGTAGAAAATTTTATTCAATGAATTTATACTATTAATGAAATAATGTGTCTTATTAAATAGAATAAATATTGAAACAATGTATATTTACCAAAGATTTAACACACGTTTAACGAGGGAATCCTAAAAGGTCGTTTCAAAAAATATGTATTTTTACTGAAAATTTACTTTATGTAAAGGGGTTATAAATTAAAACTATAATAAATGAATTGTGATCATTATGTTCTATTAAAAATATATAACTAAAACTAATTCTTATCCATTTGGCCCTTTTGTAGATCCTATTGTTGCTATGATTTCCGAGGCGCCTGTTAATGGATCAACAGAAAAGGATGGATTAATGTACTCATATTGTAAGAAAAGCCGACTTACTGAGGAGAATGGTTTAAAAAAGAATGGCTTAATTTCTTGACTGTATTTGGACCATCGTGAGTAGCTCATATCTGTTTGGAATTATAGTAGTGGTTGTGTTTTAAAATGTTTTTTGTTTAGAAATATATTAAAATAATATATTTTTATTTTTAAAAAATTATTTTTAAAATTAATATATCAAACCAATTTATTTTAACAAATAAAAAAAAGAAATTTGAGGGAAAACCGCGTTCCCGTATAGACTTTGAGGCTGCACAAAATACACGTCCTACTGCCACCAATCCGAGACTAGATGCCCTGCATGGAATGGAGGCTGTCACATCTACCAATTTGTCCAGCTCGTCCACGCCACCGTCCAGCAATGAAAGTGGGCTGAATGTGTTGTCTGTGCCAAGTTGTCGTTCACCGGTGGATGCTACTCGTAGTTCAAATCAACAAGGCAAGGCTCTTATTATATCTAATTGGCTATGGCTCATAAGATCACATGAAAAATGACAGGTCTTTGTTTCATGCCAAGAACCAACCTTGCCGTGAGTATGTCATCACTACAAATGGTGATAAAATTGATGTGGTGGTTCGAATCATGTGGTTGCTTATATGATGGCTACTGGAGGCTTATATAATCGTTAACTTCAGGACCCGTGGGATTAATCGAGGTGCGCGCAAGTTGGTCCGGACACCTACGTTAAACTAAAAAAAAATAAAAAAAAATGTGGCTGGGGTATCTTACACCATCTATCTCATTATATCATACTTTAATTATTTGTTCCCTTTTTATCAAATAATTTATTATCTATTAGTCAGATTACCAAAATACTAAACTGTGTTGTTATAATGATCCCTGAATTTTGCTTAATGTAAGATATCTAGACATGGATGATCATCGGGCATGGTACTAATACGAAGGTTTCTACTCTGTCGATAATGTGTCGATAGGATTTCCATTAGGTTGTTCAGAACATGGCTTTCCCATTTGATTGTGCTATGTGGCGCTACAATACAATTAATTTTTCGTGAAATTTTTTTGACAACAACATTTAATTATTGCAGTGTAAAACTTAATGGCAATTTAAACAGTTTTCATGATTATATTTGTGTAGTGCATTTTTAACTTTCTTTTAATTTAGCGTTTATAAAAATTTTGATTAGGTTTATATATGTTAGTATAGATGTTGTGATAAAAAAAAAAAAAAAAACAGATTAGGTTAGTGAGTTCACAACTAGAAAATTGATTTTTACTGACAGAATATTTTATTAGTGATTAAATTTTATTTTTATCGGTATATATATCACCAATGGATTCCTCGATGAAAACCTCTCACCGAAGAGTTTCCCATTAGGGATATCAAGTTCTTTGGTAATTCAACCAATGAAGTTACTTACGGACAAAAATATCAACACAAAGTTCATGTTAAAAAAACAATTGGCAACCATTTTTTTGTCAGTAAATCTATGAGTAAATATTACTAACGAATCAACGATCGAATACCCATCGATAATAGATCATGTATCATCGATTGTTTCACCAACAAAATTCTATCTGTGAATTTGTTTATCTGTATGAAATACTTCACAACTCTTCTAAGGAAAATAGGTCTACATTAATGATGGAATCACTTACAAATTTAATGTATGTCGGTGATTCCATCGATATTTCAATTCAATACATACTTATTTGAATCAAACAATTTGACATTAAACAACTAAATTAAATTGAAGAACACATTTTATATTATTAATGTAATTATAAAATCAATTACAAATATCTTTATACATTAGAAAGAAGCTAGAGCTACAAGTGGAGGTGAAGGGGGAGGAAAATCTCCTACAGGTCCATAAAGGAGGGATAATGAGTCTACATGTATGTCATCGTCTACTCTGATTGCTTTTTACTTCATTCTTTGTACTATGCTTCCAGTTCAACCCTCATATTAGCCATCACAACAACAATTTATTCTTAAACGGTCGTTAATGGCTAACTTTGGTTGGATTATGGGGTTCATATGATTAAGAGTCTACAACTCGCCCTTATATCTTAGGTCGTAGTCATATAGATACCGCTAACCCAATTCCTACCAAGTTCATCAGTTGCTCCAACCTCCAACCACAACTTTGAATAGTATTCCAGATGGGTTGAAAGGTTCTCTCTATGTTTGGCACACATGCTGGCGTTATATGTTTCCTACATAAAAAAACAATTCAAAGATGTCGATAAAAAAACATTTGTTCAAAAAAAAATTCTAAAGGTTTCAAAGTTTACTCACAACAAATGTCCCGGCTCGACTATCCACAAACTACTACACCTTTTTCGATATATCCTCTTTTCGTATATGTGTTTTCATATATAACTCCATCGGAGTTGGCTCATGCTGAAGTTGTGTTGCTTGTAAAATAAATCATTAATTAAACTTTCTGACAAATAATCACCGACATCTAAAGAAAAATACTTACAAGTGAAGCAGGCTTTTACTAGGCACTTTGCATGGTTAATAAAAGAAAATGATTAACAGGTATGCTTACTAATGGAATCGTAAATCCCTTTATTTTTATTCAAGGACCCACTTCATTATCGCCTCCTAAAACCCTCTAGCTTTAAGAATTATATATATATCTTTCAATTATTGTTAGTGATTTGGGAAGGTCTAAAATTCTTTCACGCCTCAAAGTCATCTAACTCGGTTATTCTCTTAGTATAGGTGTGCCCGTTATACCAGAAATCATGCAACTTGGTTCAGAAATTCATTAAACAAAAGAAATATAACAAAATTATATATAATTTCACAAAAAAATATATATACTTCATATGTTAGAACTTACCTAGTTGTGATGTGATTTTCCAAACTTGTCTAACCGCCCTAGAGTTTGTAACATCCCATCAAAATTTTTCCTTATAATCATTTTCATAAAACAATCAGTTTCTAAATTTAAAAAATATGTATATTATGTAAAAGTATTGATTACTAACCTTAAACTTTCCCCCACCATGCCTCAACCATAGGCACTCATTCTAGATGATATCTAAGTTAGCTTTATTGAAATGAAGGCACTTTCATCGGTGTTTTCATCATTGATGTTATCATACATGTAACTTCTATATTTATGAACTTGAAAATCAATTAATTAATGAAAAAATATATAAACACTAAATAGAAAGACTATATTTTCTGCTCTATGATATTGCAATTTAATCACCTATTCTAACTTGTCATAATAATCAACTTTAAACTCATTAGAAGTTGATCTTTTAACACAACTCGTATTATAAGTATTTATGCCCTCTTCATACTCTTCAACATGAAAGATATATTCATTAATGAAATATCAATTATAACACTAGACCTTTCTTTTAGGACCTAAAGATAGTAATTTCAAACTATCAGCATTGCCTCCCATATTGTACACCTGGTTAAAGATAATAGTAAATCAATGATCGATGAAAAAAGTTAAGTAAATATATTATTATTAAAGTTACAAATTATTATATACTTGTATTTTAAACCACGTGGTAAATATTTCATCTTGTAATTAAGAAATTTAAACTTCAGTAAGATATGGATTTTGAGATAACAAAAATTGACAATATTGCCTGTAAGAAAATTATTGAGAATTTAGCCTATTTGAGAATACAAGAGAAAATTATTTAAGATTATAAATTTGTAAAATTAACTTACTGAACAAAATATATATATATTCATCGTAGTTAAATAGTACATAATTTTATACTTGTCTGAATTCAATGTCTGTCAAATATCTTCTCAAAACTATATTCTTCAATAATTGTCATCTAGCATAAAAAATATTGATAAATTCTCATTCAGCATTTCACCACCATCATCATGCCTTGGAACACGGTTGATTCTTTTTCTCATAAGATGCTTAAAATAATACAAGATAAATATTGAAATCTTTTCAGTATATAAGACTCATATATCAAAACCTCAACATGTGTCATATTTTTAATCTTTTTTTAATTGAACAAGTACTTGTATAAAAGTAGATATAGATTGAATGGCCAAATGTTTTAAAAAATACAATAGAAACTTAAGATGTATGTAATTCCTAACCTCTTGAATGGATACATTCCTCTGTACTGCACAAGCCCTCCAACTTTTACCTTATACGCTAAATGTATGGGAAAATACTATATTGAGTTGAAGAATGAGGGAAGAAAGATCATTTCAAGTTTGTATATTGTCTCAATGATGTTTGTTTTATATTGCTCCATGTGTTGGGAACATAACTTATTCAAACAAAAATATCTAAAAAAGTGACTATTCTCCATGAGTGCATCTCATATCTTTTTTTGCAATAAATATCTATAAGCAATCGGAATGAGTGTTTGTATACACACATGATTGTCATGACTCTTCATTTTATACAATTTGCATTCCTTTAAATTCATCATTTTAGTTATGTTTGATGCATATTCATTAGGAAATTATAGACTCTTAAGCCATTTAAAAACAATAATTTTTTTTAAGGCAAATATGGCTTTAGACTTCATATTTTGATGGTTACAAAACAAAACTATATCCATTATAGGTTTTATATTGTCCTTTTTTTTTTCTTTTGATGTTTATAAACGTGTTAAAAATGTTCTCAACCACATTCTTCTTAATATCATGGCAACCAAATTATGGCGGATGACATTAGTCTTTTAATAAGAAAACTCATAAAAAAACATTTTGTTTTACCTAGTTATGGGTTAAACCAAAACCAAGAAGCTTCTAGTTACTAGATTGAAAACCAAATGCAATGTCCTCATACTACGAGACTACATCAGATAATTCTTCACCCAATAGTATCGGTGATGCAACATCCTTTTTAGTTTTACCTTTCAAAAAGTCTTTCCTATTGTTTTTGTATCAATGACGACTTAGCAATAACCTCTGGTGGTAATCAACAAAATAAGTTTTACCATTATTCGTTAAGGTGAAGGTCATATTGTTTTTCATATTGTATAGATAAGCTATTTTTTCATGTGTGCTCTATCTTAAAACCATATCATACACAGAAAATTATTTATATTCCACATCAGAGTTGTCTTTATCTTAAAAGCCTCGAATACTTATAATTGATTCAACTTACCAATGAATGGTTGAAGACAAAAATCCATATTTCCACTTGGATTGTAAGGATCGGGTATGACCATAGATAATAACATGAATGTTGGCCTCATACACATTCCCGGAGACAAGTTGTAAATTTTTAGTATGATTGATCAATATGAATAGGGTGTAGGAAAGGATCCAAATAGATTAAACCTATCAATACACAAACCAAGGTGTATGTTTTGTGGTCCTATTGAAAACTGAGGATGTATCTTATTAAACCGCTTCCAAGTTTCACCATTAGAATGGTGCACCATGACTCTATCTACCACATCATGTCACATAATAACATGTCATGTGCTTAACTATCTTCAAAGGTATAAATAATGTTTTACAGCTTCGGAGTGGTTGGGAAGTATCTTAGCATTTTGTATGCGATAAGTGTCCCTTCTTTGCTAGTATTGGGTTTATATCGAGTATGCTCACAGGTTTTGCACTTGATTAAATTTGCATCTTCACCATAGAACAACATGCAAAAGTTTAGGCACATATAAATTTTTTGTATCCTAAGCCAGTGGGTTTTATCATGAATTTTACAGCATAGAAGTTCTTTTTCAGCCTATTCCCTTTAAGTAAAATGTTTTTCACCCATTTGATGATGTTATCATAATCGATCTCACTCAATCTATAATCTGACTTGATAGTAAACACTTGTGCAATGACTGATAATTTATTGTGACTTGTGCACTCATCCCATAATGATTCATCGAAATCTTTCAAAAGTTCAAAAAACTTAGTTGCATCTATATTTGGTTTTTTAATGACACATAAACCTTCACCTGAATAACCATAATTTATTCTCATTGCATCCATCATCATATTTTTATAATGATTACTATTATCATCTAGAACTTCATGTATGTTTCAAGAACTTGATGTTAAGCCAACAGTCCTTTCTAACATGATCTCATAAGGAACATAGGGTTCTTCATGTGCAAGTCAACACAAGTATTTCTCTATGAATTATTTTTATAAGATGCATTATCACAACATAAGGAACTTTTTATTTTTACACTTTACATATGGACATCTAATTTCATCTCCACTAATATTCTTTAGATATAGAAGTGAAAAATTAATAAAACCCTCGACCCCTTTTGGTGAATCTCGATGCATCAAAGAACAATCATCTATTACTTATGAAACCTATATATAATATTGATGATAACATTTATTAATAGTTTACATCAATTCAAAATTCAACTTTGGTAATTAAAAATAAATTTACAATCTAATAACATTTATCATTATCTGAATGTGAACTAGTAATCGGTACCTAACTAATTATCTATCATTCATTCAATTCAAATTTATCCAATCTAAATTAATACCATTTAATTGTTATCAATTTAAAAAAAAATCATTTTTTTCTAAAATTTCCAACTTAACAATAAAATTTACAAAATGTGATTGGTACCCATCAATTCTTCCAGTATAACAACCTAAATTACAAAATCAAACATAATTTTATAAATTACAAACAAATTCATTTTTTTCTAAATCTCAAACAAAGCCTAACATACAAATCATATTCAATACATTAAAACTCTCTATGAAAAAGCAATAAAACACTTAAATATACAAGAAAACTACAAATACAACATAATATCATAAATTAACCTAAAATATAAATGGGTAGGTTTGCTTATTTGGTGTGGAGAATATTTAGAAAACAATTAAACTTAGACAGTGATGCTAACACTAGAGGTGTTCACTTTCCGGTTTAGTCCGATTCAAGCCCGGAAATATAACCAAACTAGGAGTTAGTATTCCTCAGTAACATGATGTTACTGACTAGGACCAAACTGAAAACCAGTTCAAATAGAACCGGTTTGGTTCGAGTCGAGTTGGTTTTTTACATTAAAAACTACAAAAACTGGAAAGCAAAATCAATTATATTGTTCATCCAAACCAACTCCATAGCAATATCTAGTCGGATTAAATCATAACAAACAAAAAAGGCAATTGTAAAGCACTATTTCTTTCCATATACCAGTATTAAACAAGATTGTCAATTTCAAATCTCCTAATTTGACCAAACAATTAAGCATAACAAAATTTTCTCACATGTGGAACATGGACACAAAAAAGGCATGGAAAGTGGAAACCACAGCTACATCTTGATGCAAGATATCATCAATTAATTAACTCTTCAACAATGCTAAAATAATGAACATCACTAGTCATATTACTGAGCCTAAAAGATTATGGTTTTTTGCTTATAATTACCTTATAAATAAACAAAAAAAAAGGAGATGAGAGAGAGAGAGAGAGAGATAGCAAAAGGAGGTGAAAAGGTGCGAGTGGGCTGTTGTCAAAACTCAAAAAGGAGATTTAGGTTGACAAGAGAGGAGAAAACAAGAGATGGGGGTAGATGGGGTGGCTTAAAAGGGGATAAAATGATTTAAGGTTAGGTTATGTTTCCTTACCCTGCATATTTTTTAAGACAAATTCAAGTTTAATTGAATCGGTCTAGTTCAATTATTTTCAGCTTTTTAAAACTGAAACCAAAATGGATCGAGTGATTTTTCTAATTTTTAAATCAGTTTCTTTTGTTTTTCCTCTCACTTTGATTTTTTTTTTGTTTAATTAATTGATTAGTTTTGTTAACACCCCTAACTTACACTACTGCATGTTGGGGTGGTTGAAATTATGAGGATAAGGCCTAGTTTTGTGGCAAAATAAAGGGAAAGGATTGTCATTTTGATCTGTAGTTAAAGAAAAAGAGGAAGAAGATGAGGATGTGGTTGTTGTTGGTTATAACACTTTTAAATTTGCTAATGAAATCACCGACAAAAATCAATAAAGTGGATTTCAAAAACTGTGGCATTGGTTGTTGGTTTTGGTTTTTTTTTCTCAATAAAAAACAATTTTTCTATTTCAATTTTTAAATTAAAGAAAATTTTGAGCAATTCCTGAGTTAATAAATTTAGTAAATTAAAAGTGGAAAATGTTAAATAATATTTATCTAGTCTTATTTATTAATAGTAGAATATTATTTTCAATTTAACCTATATATAATTCCTTTGTATTGAGGTTACCTCTAAGCACTCATAATAAACAGATTATTGAGAATTCTAGCCTTCTTTTATGTTTGATCTTAATTATTTTAACATGGTATCAGAACTGGTTTTATGGAACGAGGCTTAATCTCAAATACAGCTTTCACGGATCCAACTGTTAAATAAATTTTTTTTAGTGAGATTTTTTCTTCCACTTCTACAAAATCTAGTATTTTGTCTTTCTATAAAATTTGGTATTTTTTCTTTCCGTTAGCTTCTGTAATTTGATATTTGTGTTCAGTGTCTGCAATTATTTTGGTATTTCGTCTTCCCTTCAGCTTCTGTAATTTGGTATTTGCGTTCAGTTTTTGCAAATTTGTTTTATGTTTTGGAGTAATCGTACAATTTCGAGAAGATATTTGTTTAGTTTCTGCAATTTGGTATTTTATTTTTCGCTGCTTTTGCACTCTGGTTCTCTGTGATTGTTGATTATGGCTACTAAAAGAGATGGTTCGCTTCAGTCTGTGAGTGTGAGGTTGGATGGGAAGAACTATTCGTATTGGAGTTATGTAATGAGAAATTTTCTTAAGGGTAAGAAGACGTAGGGATATGTCAGTGGTACTTATGTGGTACCTAAGAATATTGAAGAAGGGGATGTTGTTTTGATACATGCATGAGAAGCAAACAATGCAAAGATCATTACTTGGATCAACAATTCTGTTGAGCATTCTATAGGTGCACAGTTGGCGAAGTATAAGACGACAAAGGAGGTTTGGGATCATCGGCAATGGTTATTCACGCAATCAAATTTTGTAAAGTAGTATTAGGTAGAGAATGACATACGAGCTCTTCACTAGAAGAATATGAGTATTCAGGAGTTCTATTCTGCCATGAAAGATCTTTGGGATCAATTGGCTCTTATAGAATCGGCAAAATTAAAGGCATATAGTGCTTATATTGAGCGTAGAGAGCAACAATGATTGGTACAGTTTTTAACAGCACTTCATAATGACTTCGAAGGACTTAAAGGTTTAATATTGCATCGCTCTCCACTACCTTTTGTTGATTCGATTGTCAGTGAGTTATTGGCTGAAGAAATACATCTTCAGTCGTATTCTAAAAAGGGTATTCTTTCTGCTTTGAATCCTTCTTTACTAGCAGTACCCTCTAAGCAATTCTCCAATCACCACCATAAGCCTTACATAAGCCTTATATTGAGTGCAGTTTTTGTAAGCAGAAAGGTCATTGGAAAGCTCAGTGTCCTAAGTTGAGACAACAGAATCAAGCTTGGAAGCCTAGCAGCCAGTCATAATCTAATGCTCATAGACCATCTCAGAGTTATAAACCATCACACCACAATACCGCAGCAGCAACTTCCTCAGTCTCTATTACCAATCCTAGTACTTTGGCTGAGCAATTTCAGACGTTTCTCTCATTGTAGCCACAAACAATGTCTGCTTCTTCTTCCATAGGTCAGTTGCCTCATAGTTCCTCATGTATGTCACATTCTGAATGGGTTTTGGATTCTGGTGTTTCACATTATATGTCTCCAGATTCTTCATATTTTACCTATGTTTCCCCTCCGCCCTCCATTCCTGTTATAACTGCTGATGGCACTCACATGCCCTTAGTAGGTGTTGGTTCTGTTGTCACACCTCACATGTCTCTTCCTAATATTTATCTTATTCCAAACCTCAAATTGAATCCTGCTTCTGTTGGTCAATTATGTGATTCTGGTGATAATTTAGTCATTTTTTCCTCTTTTTTTTGTTGTGTACAGGATCTGCAGTCTTAGAAGCTGATTGGGACATGCCGTAGGGAGAATGGACTATACATTTTGGATGAGTTAAAAGTGTCAGTTCCTACTGTTGCTACTACTGTTGATTTGTCTTCTTTTCATTTGAGTCCTTCATCTTCTAGTTTTTATTTATGGCATTCTCGTCTAGGACATGTTTCGTCTTCTCGTTTGAGAATTTTGGCATCCACAGGAGCCTTACAAAATTTGAAAACTTCTGACATTTATGATAGTAGTGGATGTAAACTGACAAAATTTTTTGTTTTACCTTTTAATCAAAGTATTTATGTTTCTTCTTCACCATTTGATTTGATTCATTCTAATGTATGAGGACCTTCTCCTATTTTCACAAAAGAAGGGTCTCGATATTATGTCTCTTTTATTGATGATCATTCTCGTTATTGTTGAGTTTATTTAATAAAACATCGTTTTGAATTCTTTGAGATATATACAGCTTTTCAAGCTCTTGTCAAAACTCAACATTCTATAGTGATCAAATGCTTTAGGTGTGATTTGGATAGGGAATACACCTTTAATAAAAAATTTCAATTGCTTGCCTTAGATGGAACCATCCACCAAACTTCATGTACAGATACTCCTAAGCAAAATGGTGTTGCTGAAAGAAAATATAGGCACATTATCGAAACTACTAGTTCTCTCTTGTTATCTGCTTTTATTCCAAAGAAAACATAGGCACCTTTATTTTTTAAGACAAATTCAAGTTTGATTGAATCGGTCTAGTTCAATCAGTTTCAGCTTTTTAAAACTGAAACCAAAATGGATCGAGTGATTTTTCTAATTTTTAAATCAGTTTCTTTGGTTTTTCCATTCACTTTGATTTTTTTTTTGTTTAATTAATTGATCTGTTTTTTTAACACCCCTAACTGACACTATTGCATTTTGGGGTGGTTGAAATTATAATGATAGGGCCTAGTTTTGTGGCAAAATAAGGGGAAGGGATAGTTGTTTTGATCTACAGTTAAAGAAAAAGAGGAAGAAGATGAGGATGTGGTTGTTGTCGGTTATAATACTTTTAAATTTGCTAATGAAATCACCGACGAAAATCAATAAAGTGGATTTCAAAAATTATGGCATTGGTTGTTGGTTTTGGTTTTTTTTTCTCAATAAAAAACAATTTTTCTATTTCAATTTTTAAATTAAAGAAATTTTTGAACAATTCCTGAGTTAATAAATTTAGTAAATTAAAGGTGGAAAAATGTTAAATAATATTTATCTAGTCTTATTTATTAGGGGTAGAATATTATTTTCAGTTTAACCTATATATAATTTCTTTGTATTGAGGTTAACTATAAGCACTCATAATAAACAGATTATTGAGAATTCTAGCCTCCTTTTATGTTTGATCTTAATTATTTTAACATGGTATTAGAGCTGGTTTTATGAAACGAGGCTTAATCTCAAATACAGCTTTCACGGATCCAACTATTAAATAAAAAAATTTTGGAGTGATATTTTGTCTTCCGCTTATACAAAATCTGGTATTTTATCTTTATGTAAAATTTGGTATTTCGTCTTTCCTTCAGCTTCTACAATTTGATATTTGCGTTCAGTGTCTGTAATTATTTTGGTATTTCGTCTTCCCTTCAGCTTCTGCAATTTGGTATTTGCGTTCAGTTTCTGCAAATTTGTTTTATGTTTTGGAGTAATCATACAATTTTGAAAAGATATTTGTTTAGTTTCTACAATCTCTATTTAGTTTCTGCAATTTGGTATTTTGTTTTCCGCTACTTTTGCACTCTGGTTCTCTGTGATTGTTAATTATGGCTATTGAAGAGATGATTCGCTTCAGTCTGTGAGTGTGAGGTTGGATGGGAAGAACTATTCGTATTGGAGCTATATAATGAGAAATTTTCTTAAAGGTAAGAAGATGTGGGGATATGCTAGTGGAACTTATATGGTACCTAAGAATATTGAAGAAGGGGATGTTGTTTTAATAGACGCATGGGAAGCAAACAATGCAAAGATCATTACTTGGATCAACAATTCTATTGAGCATTCTATGAGACAACAAAGGAGGTTTGGGATCATCTGCAACGGTTATTCACGCAATCAGGTAGAGAATGACATACAAGCTCTTCACCAGAAGAATATGAGTATTCAGGAGTTATATTCTGCCATGACAAATCTTTGGGATCAATTGGCTCTTACAAAATCAGCAAAATTAAAGGCATGTGGTGCTTATATTGAGCGTAGAGAGCAACAACGATTGGTACAGTTTTTAACAACACTTCGCAGTGACTTCGAAAGACTTAGAGGTTCAATTCTGCATCGCTCTCCATTACCTTCTGTTGACTCGGTTGTCAGTGAGTTATTGGCTGAAGAAATACGTCTTCAATCGTATTCTAAAATGGGTATTCTTTCTACTTTGATTGTAGTGGATGTAAACTGATAAAATTTTACGCTTTACCTTTTAATCGAAGTATTTATGTTTCTTCTTCACCATTTGATTTAATTCATTCTAATGTATGAGGACCTTCTCTTGTTGTCACAAAAGGAAGGTCTTGATATTATATCTCTTTTATTAATGATCATACTCGTTATTGTTGGATTTATTTAATGAAACATCGTTTTGAATTCTTTAAGATGTATGCAGCTTTTCAAGCTCTTGTCAAAACTTAACATTTTATTGTGATCAAATGCTTTAGGTATGATTTGGGTGGGGAATACACCTTTAATAAATTTTGTCAATTGCTTGCCTTAGATGGAACCATCCACCAAACTTCATGTACAGATACTTCTAAGCAAAATGGTGTTGCTAAAAGAAAACATAGGCACATTGTCGAAACTGCTAGTTCTCTCTTGTTGTCTGCTTTTATTCCTAATGAGTTTTGGAGATAAGTTGTCCTTACTGCTGTAAGTTTGATTAATACAATTCCAACTTCTCATAGTTCGGGTCTATCTCCTTTTGAAAAGTTATATGGGTATGTCCCTAATTATTCCTCATTTAGAGTTTTTGGTTGTACTTGTTTCGTTCTTCGTCCTTATATGGAACATAGTAAGTTATCCTCCCGATCTGCTATTTATGTCTTTCAGGTTGTGATGAAGGTAAAAAAGGGTATTGATGTTTTGATCCAACAACTCAGAAACTTTATATGTCTTGTCATGTTGTCTTTCTCGAGCATATACCTTTTTTTTTCCATTCCATCCACTACTCATAGCCTGACTAAACCTGATCTTATTCGTATAGATCCATTTTCTGATGATTCTAATATGCATACCTCTCTCCATGTTTAACCAATTTGTATTCATAACTCTGCAGGTATTGATATTTTACTCTCTGGCAAACCTAAAACTCCATTCTCATCTACAATCCCTCAAACTTCATATGAGATTGTGGATCCACCTCTACGTTAATCCATCCGCATTTGTAAGTCCACAAAACTACCAGATTTTGCTTATTCTTGTTATTCTTCATCATTTACTTCCTTTTTAACTTCTATTCATTGTCTCTTTGAGCCTCTTCCTATAAAAAAGCAATTCTTGATCCGCTTTGGTAGCAAGCTATGGATGAGGAACTTTCTGCTCTACATAAGACAGATACTTGGGATCTGGTTTCTTTACCTCCTAGTAAGAGTGTTGTTGGTTGTCGTTGGGTGTATAAGATCAAGACTAATTTTGATGGGTCTATTGAGCGATACAAAGCTAGGCTGGTTGTAAAATGATGCTCTCAATAGTATGGTATGGACTATGAGGAGACATTTGCCCCTGTTGCAAAAATGACTAATATTCTTACTCTTATTGTCGTAGCTTCGATTCATTAGTGGCATATCTCTCAACTTGATGTTAAAAATGTCTTCTTAAATGGAGATCTTCAAGAAGAAGTTTATATGGCACCCCCTCCTAGTATTTCACATGACTCTGGATATGTTTGTAAGCTTAAGAAAGCATTATATGGTCTCAAACAAGCACCCCGTGCTTGGTTTGAGAAATTCTTTACTGTGATATCGTCTCTTGGCTTTGTTTCTAGTAGTAATGATTCTGCTCTTTTTATTAAGTGCACTGATGCAGGTCGTATCATTCTGTCTTTATATGTTGATAACATGATTATTACTGGTGATGACATTGATGGTATTTCAGTTTTGGAAACAAAGTTAGCTAGACGATTTGAAATGAAGGATTTGGGTTATCTTCGATATTTCATGAGTATTGAGGTAACATACTCACCTAGAAGTTACCTTCTTTCTCAGTCGAAATATATTGCAGATATTCTTGAGCGGGCTAGACTTACTGATAACAAGACTGTAGATACTCCTATTGAGGTTAACGCAAGGTACTCTTCTTCTAATGGTTTACCTTGGATAGATCTTACTTTATATCGTACTATTGTTGGGAGCTTGGTATATCTCACCATTACTCGTCCGGATATTGCATATGTTGTTCATGTTGTTAGTCAATTTGTTGTTTTTCCTACTACTGTTCACTGGGCAGCTTTTCTTCGTATTTTGTGATACATTCGGGGTACAGTTTTTCAGAGTCTTTTACTTTCATCCACCTCTTCCTTGAAGCTGTGTGCATACTCTGATGATGATTATGGTAGTGATCCCATATATCGCAAGTTTGTTACTGGGTTCTGTATCTTTCTAGGTGATTCTCTTATTTCTTGGAAGAGCAAGAAACAATTTATTGTTTCTCAATTATCCACCGAAGTAGAATATTGTGCCATGACATCTACTACCAAAGAGATTGTTTGGTTACGTTAGTTACTTGCTGATATGGAAGTTTTATTTTCTCATCCTACTCTTATGTATTGTGACAACCAGAGTTCTATTCAGATTGCTCACAACTCGGTTTTTCATGAGCAAACTAAGCACATTGAGATCGATTGTCATCTTACTCGTCATCATCTCAAGAATGACACCATTACTTTGCCTTTTGTTTCTTCTTCCTTGCAGATTGCATATTTCTTTACCAAGACGTATTTCATTTCTCGTTTATATTTTCTAGTTGGCAAACTCTCGATGCTTGTAGTTATCGTATCGTGAGTTTAAGGGGAGATGTTAAATAATATTTATCTAGTCTTATTTATTAAGGGTAGAATAGTATTTTCAGTTTAAACTATATATAATTTTTTTGTATTTAAGTTAATTCTAAGCACTCATAATAAATAGATTATTGAGAATTCTAGCCCTCTTCATCTATGTTTAATTTTAATTATTTTAACAGAAATTTCCTAACTCCTAAGAAATATTTTGTAAAGATAAAAAAAGCAAGGGATGCGAGTACACCATTGGGACGAGACAGGATACATGACAACACTAACCTGTGTTTGGTTTGGTGTTTATGACATAAATTTTTTGTCTTTATCTCTATTTAATTGTGAGGGACAAGAATTTGTCTTTATCTCCCGTTGAAATAAGGTACAAAAAAATATCTAATTTTCCTCTCGGAGACAAATAAAATTAGGTTTTGTCTTCATCAGCTTCGCATTCAGAACTTGTCTCGTACCTATCTCCTGCAGCACCCTGTATGTCTACCAAGCCATATATTCTCAGATGATTGGAGGCGAAAGGTCACCTCTACAGTTAGTAGATCGATTTAAAATCCAATTGTCATTAATGATAGAGAAGCACAGATGACTAGACCTCCCCCTCATCATGTTCAGAGAGACATAGATATTTTGCTTTGCGTAAAGAGAATGGAAAATGGAACATAAACGCTAAGGTGAGAATCATACATCATAAAAACACAGAAGGCTCCATTGTATGGAGATCG
>Ga0307513_10000657_pt1 | contig 49721 bp, 28 predicted proteins | sample 15_EM_MG_FD_202174 | JGI IMG/M metagenome (GOLD analysis project Ga0307513, IMG submission 202174) | Populus trichocarpa ectomycorrhiza microbial communities from riparian zone in the Pacific Northwest, United States - 15_EM | ecosystem: Host-associated > Plants > Roots > Unclassified | place... | reverse complement strand
GGTAAAGAACATGCAGCCATACACTGCAACCTCAAAACCAAGTTCCTTAATGATCAGGAACCAAAGTAAACATTTGTTGTTTCACTGTAAATTAACTAACAGTCATAGGTCACATAATTTTGAAAAAAGAATCGCAATTTACTCAAATTTAAGAAAGGAACTGCAAAAGAAAAAAGGATTAAAAAAAAAAGAAGCAAGCAAGATGGGATCATGGATCATAGAATAGAATATAAAGAAGGCAGCAAGGATATAAAGCTTGTTAACATCAAAGCACTGCTGAATCCAAAAGTACTCCTCGATAAACTCAACAAAAAGAAAGAGAACACTACTACTACTATGCTGTGTTTCTATAGCTTCTACCTCTGGAAGATTATAGGAACCGAAGGAAAAAGAAAGCAAGCAGTCGCCAACCAAGCACAATCCCCGTGCCATATAGACACATGTCTCGTGGGGACGTCGCTATTATTATTATTATTATTTATTATTACAAAAGCTACAGTGAAATCACTGTAAATTAAAAGATTTTTAGTGTGGATTGAAATAGGATTTTTATTTTTTATTTTTTATGTGAAGTTTCTTTGGCTTTTTTTTTTCCTTTCTCCATTAATGGATGGCATCCACGTTATTAAAGAAACATGTTTATCGTATCAAAGTAATATAAGTCTGGCATATTGCGAGATCCAAATGAACTTGAATTAAGCATATTTGTTAAATCCAAACACCTTAGATCAGGAACGTTACTAAACCTAACTAAACTTGATTCAGGTATGAATATCAAATCCAAACACCTTGAATCTGAGATGTTGTCGGCTCATCTAAACTTAGTAAAGGAGAAACGTTGCCAAACCCAACTTGTTGACATCCTCTTGTAAAAGCTGCATTGCTGTTCATAGTATCAAGGACAAAAATCAGGCAGATGTAACATCCGTTAGCTAAACAATGGGCGACAGCTCACAATTATACCATAACCACGTCTTATAGATTCGCTTATTAAGGGGTAAAAGATGTGAACAAATGCACTCCCTATCTTTACAGTCATCCCTGTGATGGAAATGCGTTTATTAGCCAGACTACATAATGAAGTAGTAACGAAAAGAACAGGATGCCTCACCGTGCGCACCGTTTCTTCAGTTCTTATGCGTGCATTAGGACGAGCAAGCTTGGATTCAAAAGGAGTCCTAGGCCTCACTTCTCTAAACTCCTCCCATTCCTCGCGAGTAAGCATCCTAACTGTGCCTTGACCAACTGGGGCATTCTTAATTTTGCGCTCTATCATTTCTTGCGAGTGTGAATCATCATACTTGAGTTCAATTACCAGACAACAAAATCAATCCATTTAATTCAGTAATCAACAAAATCCAAAACCAATCATAATCGGAATGTCACGACATACCATCATGAGTAGCTTTGCAAAGAGTGCAGTTCCAACAACAGTGAGAATCATGGGCATAGTTGCAGTGTCAAGAAATGACAAGGATTCTGGAACCTGGACAAAAATGTCGTCTTTTTTTTAGACTTCTTCTTTGACCTCCTTATTTTCTCCAATTCCGTTACTCTTCTCTTCAGTGTTTCCGTGGCACCATCACGGGACACTTTTGTATGCAAGTGTCTCCCACATGACATAACTGCCTTCCCAAACCCTAAACCAATACCACCATACATGACTTTTCAAGACCAATAACGCAATTGATTCGGCCCCAAATGAATCAGAGAGAGAGAGAGAGAGAGAGAGAAGGATCTTGCATCATTTACAGACCTCCATTGCAGTGAGCTGGAGATTTTCTTAGGGTTTAAACGATCAGGGAAAGACAGATGTAACAGAAGGAGAAAGGTCTGATATTTGTAGTATGTGGTGGGCTGTATGCTTATTTCACTGCTTTCTGAGCCCATCCCATTAACTCCATCATGATTAAAGCTTGTTTATTAAAGTGATTGTGATTGCTTTTTAAATAATTTTTCGTGCTGAAATGTATATTAATGATACTTTTTTTATTTTTAAAAAATTATTTTTGACATCAGTACATTAAAATGATCCTAAACATACAAAACATATTACATTTTAACAAAAAAAAATTTTGAATTTTTTGAAAACGCGGTTTGCACCGCGTTTCCAAACTGTGTCTAAGCCAGTCGTGCTAAAAAAACAATTTCTCTTGATATTAGGTAGCGCGGTGCCCAAATGCTGTTTAGCAAAATTCTAAAAAATAAATTTGTTTAAAATTAATATTTCTTTATATTTTTTTATTGTTTTAATGTCCTAATGATAAAAATAAATTGTTTAAAAAAATAAATGTATTATATATATCTTTTTTTTGTTTTGGTAAATTTTTTAATTTGAGAATTTTTTAAAATTTTATTATTTAACATTAAATTGGTTTTTAATTGAACTTGAGTCTGCAATTTCACAAGTTGTAAATCTGAAACATTAATTCATGTTTAGAAGATTTGCCAGGATTAATTATTGTTGATTAAAATAGTAAATTTACCATTTTATCCCACGAAAACTTCTACATTTGCCCACCTTCAATTATTGTGGATTAATCATGATCTTATGAGCAATTTGATCTTTTAATAATATCGATAATAATCATTAAAAAAACCTCTTTTTTTTTGTTTCATTTTTTGATATTGGATTTGTTGGGAAATAAACTTCATGAGTGCTTTTTTTTTCTTGTTTTTTATATGGTTATCATAGTTTCAAACAAACATTTATTTTAGTGTTGGTGCTTAAAATTGCGAGCATTAATTTTTTATCATATAATTAAGTAAACATTTTTTTAAAAAAAAGTTACTAAACCCAGTTGACTCCATGAATCAAGTTGTGGAGTGATCGAAGTCATCCAATATGCCATCGTCTCAATACTTAATAAAAAAAAAATTTATCTTGGTGTTGTTTTATAAGTTAAGTCATGTTTTTATCAATTATCTGGATTACCTTTGAATCCATGACATAAACCAATTCACACCGGGTCAACTTTAATCCGGTTTAATTGGAAACTTACGCTATGTAAAAAGTCACGTCGAGAGGTTTTAAGATTTACTTGTTTCCCAAGTTTAATGACATTGTCAAAGAATCCGGTTTTAAAATTCTTTTTTATGTTTAAAAAAATTTAATCTAGCCCGCGATGGAACACGGGTCAATGGACTAGTCTCTACATATAATTTGGGTTCGAGTAAACTTTTTTATTTATTTCTTACCGCTATGAAATCATCGATGTTCCAATTCTACCTTTTATAGTTTCAAATATCTAAATATCACTTTTCTAGTTGTTGAAATGTTTAAATGTTAATTGTTATCATTAAATAGTTTGCCTTTTCAATTGAGTTCTTTTGGGTTTTTAAGTGTTTTTTATGAAATATGATAAAATACATGAGAGTTTAATAGGAAAATATCAGCATAAAGTGTTAATAAAAATACAAAGAAAGAGAGCTTTTCGTTACTTATTTAGTAGTAAGGGGTAAAGTTGAAACTTTATAAAGTTACAATGGAAACTATTGATATCCTAAAAAATCCAAGTAGCATGGAGACAAAGCATATGTCTTGGATAATTTGTTAATCTCTTGGTTCTGGCAATCTGATTCATTCTCTCTAACCAAAATGGCTGGAGGCAGGTGCCTGATACTTGCAGAAGATCCTCTTTGATGAATTTAGAGACTCTCTGATGATTAAGTAACTTTTCAAGAGAAAATACAATAATAATACATAGAGATATTCTAAAAATAAATATCTTGTGGAGAATGAATATTTTAAACTTTTTATTTAAATGATTCATAGTCTAGTTATAGTCCATAAGTCTTTTTATAGAGAGGAGTGACTAAAGTATAATATTGCCCCAATAGTATTAAAGATGGAAATATATGTGATATATATTAATGAGGAAAAATATCCCTAACATATGTATTGATTGGGATGGAAATATAGTGAGTTCTTAAAGGACTTTTACACACTATCTTTTACATAACATTAATATCGATAGAAAATATGATGAGTCATTATAGGACTTTTATACTCTTAATAGGCGTGGAGAGAGTATGATCCAAAACGTATTTGTGCCTAAAGGAGATGGGTCACTCTTTTAGCTGAGCCCAAGGGAGGTTGGGTTTTATAGGGGGGTTTTAGACCCCTAAATTTAGGTTTATTAGTAGCCCCTAAGTCTTTATGATATTTATACACAAAAATTTGTAAAAATACTTGGTACGGTGAGTTTATCTTTGTTTTAAATCGGATTAAATATGCCTAAAACAAACTTACTCAGACATGTATAAAAATGAATTTATAATTATCCTATATTTACCCATTCATCCTTTTCTTGTCCAACCTTTAAATGTGTTTGATGAAAATCATTCAAGATGCCACTTAATAGCTTTTATCTAAGCCATGAAACATCTATAGTTTGTGGATTGCATAACCTTGGAATCATAAAATACAACACATGAAATGTATTATAAACTTAACCTTTTGCAGGTGGGTTTCCTGTGAAGCTCACAACAATGTTTTATGGATTAGTCCATCAACATGTTATTTGTTCTTATAATGATTTGAGCTTTGAATGAAACTCTATGAAATGTCATACTTTTGGATAACCATATTGAGACATGAAACATCACAAAGAAAGAAAATGAGTTTAGTCATCTTTTATCGATAGAGAACGAACCATGCTACCAGGCTTTATTGATGAAAGATACACCTTCTTCAACCAATACCACACCCCTCCAAACAAATAAAAATACTCTTTGAATGTTTATTAAAGAGATTCAAAATCTTGATAAATAAGGACTTGAAATAACAACACATATATAGATAAAACCAAATCTAAAACTAAGATCAAATGAAACCATAAAGTTAGATCCATAGAGATTTAGATCTTATTTATTCAAAATAGACAAATAAAAAAGATATGCAATTAGAGATCTAGATCTAAGACATGGAAAAGGAATACATAAAAGAGAATAATAGAAAAAAACAAAAAAGATCTAAAAAAGAATAAGAGGAAGTAAGGAAGATATAGGGGCTGGTCGTCAACAAGAAATAGGCTGGTGGTATCCCCCGATGACTATAGGGAAAAGTTTTATTTTTGGTTTAGGGAGAAGCAAGGTTTTTTCTCTCGTTAATAATTTTCAATGAAAAATAAAAAAATGTGGGTTTTATCTCTATTTTAAATTGAATTGAATGTGCCCAAAACTAATATATTTAGACATGTACTAGATTAATGGTCTGTGTTATGTCGTGAGTTGGGCCAAAAAATATTTTTAGCGTAAAAAAAAAGAATGTCCATGCGCTGCAGGTATGTTTTAAAGAAGTAAAAAAAATCTATTACTAGAATCATAAAACCGACTAGATCAAATAAGCTAGTATTAGTTATTTAGATGATAAAAAAAAATGGGCAACGATACTAAATTGACCAAATTTTTTTTTTAAAAAAGTGATCATAATATCCTGCACAAAAAGAGCATTTGCTAAAAGTAAAAAACGTAATGGAGCTTAATTCCTAGCCAACCCAACGCGAAATGATGATATTGAAAAAAACAGCAACAAAAATGACATGAGTTAGAATGCCAAACATGCAAACCGGGTTATGAGGCTGCAAACCAAATAGAAAGAAAAGAAAAATACAAAGCCCTATTCCAAAGAAAAAAAACCAATGTAGAAGAGTGAAATAAAAAAAAAATCAATAAAAAAGGATAAAAAAACACCTATAAACCTGGGTAAGGCCACCAAACCCTGCTACCTGGATTATGTGAATGGGATAACCCAGTAGAAGACAAAATAGAAAAAAAATTATAAAGTTCAATTATAAAATCAATCAAACATTGAAGAATAAAATTAAAAAAATATTAAATTAAAAAAATAGCCCTATGAAAGACCCGAGTTAATCAGGGCTAACCTGTTAAATTTAAGCTCAGTCATGAAACTAGAATAACCGTATAAAAAGAAAACCGAAGAAAATCACAAAATCCAATTTCTAAAAAAATCAAATGTTGAAGGATAAAAATGAAATAGAAAATCAATGAGAAATATATCCCTATAAAACACTAATGTCAACTCGGGTTAACTTTTTAAAGTTGTGACCCAGGTTAATTTTTAGATTGGGATCACCCTACATGGAAAAACAACAAAGCTTAATTCCCGACAACCCGATATCAAAGGATGAAATTTAAAAAAAAAATCAATTTTATAAAAGGACCCTAAACAAAAAATAAAAATCAAAAGAACGGGGATGAAATTTGAAAAACAAAATTGAGAGGACAATTTATAATCTTGGTTCAATGGATGAAATTGAAAAAAAAAATCAATTTTACAAAAAGATCCAAAACAAAAAATAGTGATAAAAAATGATGATCAAATTTGAAAAAAAAAAGGACAATCTAAAATTTTGGATTAAAGAGTGAAATTAAAAAAAATTGCAAAATGATTGCAAAAAAAATAAAAAATAAAAGAGTGAAGACCAAATTTGAAATGACAATAACATTAGAGGACAACTTTGAATTGTGAATAGATCAATTTAAATTCCAATGAGAAGATAGAGAAAAGAGGGAAATAAGAAAGAAAGTGCCATATGCGACATGTTGTCGATCTTCAAATGACATGCGTCACCCTAGATGAAAGAAAATGTCGTGATACTAACACAGCCATAAAAAGCGGTGTTTAGCCACTGAAGGAAGCCATATGTGCCACTAAAGTGTTGTGACTTCCTTTACTCATTGATGCGTGTATTGCACACCTTGACCGATCTTCACATGCTTGTTAATTTTAGTCCCCTGTATTTGTTTTAGTATAAAATTATTGGGTTTCCCGAATATCGTACACGTAGTGAAAACTATGAAATAAAATTATTTGAGAGTCCTTAGGATCTCATTAGATAGATCAAGAGTTGTTTAGGGATTTGTTACCTGAAGACCTGATCTTTTTTTGCTTTAAATAGATTTTTAAAGACTGAGTTGTCGCAAACCATAAGTCATCTAATTGTCCGACCTCCAATAATAATCCACACAAACCACTCGTGAGAAATCTCTCAAATCCTTATTTAGGAGAGAAGGATTGCTATGACTAGAGTGTTTACTCTAATTTTATGTTTGTATAATTTTTTTGTCTAATAGACAACCACAACTATATAAAATAAGAGACATAACTTACTATTTATAGAGAAATCTGAAAAACCTTATAAATTGGCAAAATATCAATTTGCTCCCTGAATAATATCCATATATTAATCAGGAGAAATTAACTTAATCAAGTTCTTCGTGTTTTTTCTAGGTCTAGAAATATAATCCATGTATTAATTATATTCCAGTCTTAATTTCTAAAATATATTTGAATCAAGTCATACTTCATTAAATCATCACAATTTAATTTCTAACTAATAGTTTTTAATGTGTGTGACGCATTAGGTTCCTAATAAATTGGCCCAAATATAAATTATAATTATAATTAAATAGAATTAAATAAGTTAAACAATTTAATTTGCTATCAATTAAACAATTGATAAATTTATATTTGAAGTTCAGTTGCATCGTTTAGCAACGTGTTATGATCCCTCAAATATTAGAAAAGTCATTAGTGATTTGACTTAACCTTTTAGTGATCAATTTCTCAATGTAATTAATATCTCTTTATCAATAATGTTTTAATTTAACAATAAAACATGAAATATATCTGTCATGTTAAATCATGTTTGTTCTCTACATAATAGTCATTGATCGTTTGAATAACATCTGAAACTCTTTTAAAATCTCATTCCACACTGTCTAAGGATTTCTCAATCAATACTATTAGAGAACATATGAAATATCAATTTGCCACTGAATAATATCCATAAATTAATTCAGGATAATTTTAGAAATTAACTCAATCAAGTCTTTACTTGATTTTTTAGGTCTAGAAATATAATCTCTATATTAATTATACTTTAGTCTTTAATTTTTAAAATATATTTTAATCAAGTCATACTTAATTAAATCATTTCAGTTTTAATTTATGACTAATGATTCTTAATACGTGTGACCTATTAGGTTTCTAATATGTTGACCCAGATATAAATTATAATTCTAATTAAATAGAATTAAATAAATTAAACAATTTAATTTATTATTAATTAAACAATTGATTAATTTATATTTAAAGATCAGGTGCATCATCTAGTAGCGTGTCATAATCCCCAAAATATTAAAAAAAAATATTTAGTGATTTGACTTAACCTTTAAGTGACCGGTTTCTCAGTGTAATTAATATCTTTTTTATCAATAATGTTCTGATTTAACATTAAAGCATGAAGTATGTCTGCCATGTTAAATTATGTTTGTTCTCTACATAATAGTCATTGATCGTTTGAATAAGATCTGAAACTCTTTTCAAATATCATTCCACAGTGGCTAAGGATTTCTCCATCAATGCTACTTGAGAACAGATAAAATATTTTTTTATAATTCACCTAAGGTGATGAATCCTCTCTTGATTATTCAAGTACCCTCATATAGTTTATGATATACCCAATGTATGTCCTTTTGTTACCTCGATTAAGATAACATGTAACAGAATCAAAATATAACATTCTCTATATAAGATGACTTAGTGATCTCAAGTCTAAGGATCACATACACAACCGTCACGTGAGCCTTTCCATAGATATAGATGATCTCTACATATAGAATTCTCATGCGGTTCAGTTTAGTGTGCATATCTTATGACAAACACCTACATAATAGTTCTAGGTATCCCTTATACCTCAACTTATGAGAATAACTATTTTCTTTTATAAATGAAATAACATAATCTGCACCGGTCTTTACGGCTCTAATGAATGTCCAATATTTAAGAGAGCATCGACCATGAACATTTTAGAAACAATGTTTTGATGCAATAAGAATCTCATAATTATAACAACTTTATAATTTCATTTGCAAAATATTTGTCCCATAGACTTAATCTTTACTCTACATTTATTAATTTAAAATTATATGATTATTAAAGATAAATTAAGTCTTTATTAATAATAAATATGTATTTACATTAATATAATAATGTCATGTCTAACCAACCAATTGACTAAATGATATATTAAACTAACAAAAATTTGGTTTCTCAAGTCCTAATTACTTTAAATCAACAAAATTTAGTTTTATTTTGACAAACTAAACATCAACCGAACACTGAAACTTTTAATTGATATTGCGTGATCTCTATATCTAGGCAATCAAAATAAACCATTACATCAATTTCTAAAAAAAAAAACATCTGAAAGGATCAAATAAAAAAAAGTTGAGTAATGGGGAAAAAAAACCATGAAACTCCGCCTGCATGTACAACCTAGTCCTTAATGGGAGAAAATTAAAGGGGATAAATATTTGCCAAAGCTTAAAATTCAGTTATTAAAGTTTTAATCGTTTTAAACCAATAAAATTAAATTTTATTCTGTCAAATTAAGCAATAAAATATTTCCTGAACATTTATACGTAGACAAAACAACCCATGGAGCCCAAGCCTATATCATCACAATGTCAAAGAGCCAAATAAAAAAAAAATCAATGATGAAAATGTAAAATATCAGAGTAAAAAAAAAAATCCATTGTAATCCACAATGTAAATTCAAGACGAGTAATTAAGATTTTTTTTTTTAATAAACAAAGATGAATTTATAATTATCTCATATTCATCATTTTCTCACCCAACCTCCTCTCACCGTGTCCGATAACACCCCCCATTCAAGATATCTCCTGGAAGTCCAAGCCATGGAGCATCATCTATAGTCTGCCTACTGCATAACCTTGGAATCAGAAAATACAAACATGAAATATATAAAAGTATAAATGGGTTTCCCATGAAGCAAGCTTACAGCAATGTTACATGGATTGTTCATGTAAATCTCTTCGTGGCATTCTTTGTATGACAGGAATGGATCCCGTGAAATGACTTCCATGTCTCCCCAGCTGGGATAAAACAACGACGCCACCTCTGCCGAATTGATGTTTCCTTTTTCTTTTTCGCTGTAATATCAAATAACTTGCATGGAAAGATGTTATTGTGCTTCTTTTATAAGAAAATGATGTGCAATGCAAACAAATTATTTATGAATGTTTATTCAAACTAATAGGTCATTTTGTGATTAATTAAACATGGGTCATCTCCTAAGATATACCTCGTTCTAAATTTACTCCGTAAAAATTACCAGTTCGAGTCTTACAAATCTTAAAGTCACTTAAAGTTTACATGATTGTTAACTTCAGGGCCCGTGAAATTAGTCGAGGTATGCGCAAGCTAGTCCGAACACCTACATTAATTAAAAAAAAAACACTGTTATTGTGCTTCTTTTATAAGAAAATGATATGCAATGCAAATAAATTATTTATGAATGTTTATTCAAACTAATAGGTCATTTTGTGATTAATTAAACATGGGTCATGTCCTAGGATATATCTTGTTCTAAATTTACTCCGTAAAAATTACCAGTTCGAGTCTAATAAATCTTAAAGTCACTTAAAGTTTACATGATTGTTAACTTCAGGGCCCGTGAAATTAGTCGAGGTATGCGTAAACTAGTCCGAACACCTACATTAATAATAATAAAAAAAACACAGGTCACAAGGATTTAAATGGTTGGTATTCCTTGATAAATGATGTGATCCTTGTCATTGTCTCTCGTAGAGTATTTCTTAGGGAGTGCAATGGATAAACTCTCAAAGTTCAAAGTTAAAAAAAAACAGAAACAGAAAGTCAACCTTCTTGACCACTTAAACAAAATCAACATCTCTTTCGACTAATGTTGATTTTCAATGATAAGAAATGAAAAAAATAACAAATGTTGTAAATCATAACAGTATATATTTTGTTAGAAAGGAGCTAGCATTGCAAAAACCGACCCACATAAACCGAGAGAAAAATATACTTAACCAATAAAAAAGTATTTAACACCGTGTTTTAATTGGAGTTTTTGAATTTTTTGAATTTTAAATTAATATTTTTTGATATTTTTGGATTATTTTAATGTATTCATATTAAAAATAAAACTTAAAAAATAAAAAAAAAATTATTTTAATATATTTTCAAGTAAAATTCATTTTAAAAAACAACTATTACTTATTTAGGTCTCTCGAGGCGCATCTTTTACTTCCTAGTTAAGTAACATACCCTAGCACTTTGATCCAGATGCAATGGACTGCTGAGTGTGAAAGGCATCAATAAAACCTACGTGTACATTTTGTTTTTTTTATGGAAATAGAGAGAAATGAAGTGTCATTGGGCTAGTAAAAAGGCTCTACAATCTTCTATCCAATCCAATCCATTGCTAGTGATGGCTAAATATTTTGTTCAATTTGTATATATTCGTTAAGTGTTTCCACCCACAACTTTAGTGTCATATCATTGTAAATTCCCCTTTAATTTGGAAGCGATTAACGAGCATGAACAATGAAGGGATCGAGGGACGAGATTGCCTAATATCCATTTGTTTGGAGCAGAATTGACAAAATAAAAAAATTCTGTCCTTGATGATAATTTGATCACATTTTAGGGACTATATTGATGTTTCTTCTAAGAAATTTGTAATAAAAGGTAAGAAACCATTAAGCCCTACAATTCCAAGCCACACTACAACATACATTTTGCTCCCTCCCTTTCTTCTCCTCCCTCTTTTCTTCTCCTCCCTCCTCTCCCTTTCACCTCCTTCGATCAATTAAAAAAAAAAAAAAAAAATCCTGATCAAAACCCAAAATCACAGTCCAACCAACCCCACCTCTCAATCATATAAACCCTAACAAGCTCTCGTAGCTTCCTCCCATTTACTCGTATAAAAAATAAATACACTCAATATCTATTATTTTAATAAAAATAGCCCATACTTGATTATTTTTTTTACATATATATTTATATTTATAAGGAGGAGAGGGGGTTGGTGTTGGTGAGAGTGAAGATGAGCGGTGGTGGGGTTAGGGTTTCAATCCCGAGCAACGCGAGGAAGACGATCCAGAACATCAAGGAGATCGCAGGAAATCACAGTGACGAGGAGATTTATGCAATGCTCAAGGAGTGCTCTATGGATCCCAATGAAACCGCTCAAAAACTTCTCTCTCAAGGTCTCTGCTCCTCGTCCTTTTCATTTTGCCTTGTGGGGTTTCTTGTTCTCAAGCTCATTGCCTTAGACCGTGTGGATTCTTCTGGTTTTGATGTGATCCGTCGTTAAAGACTTGATTTTTTTTTTTAGGTTTTGAATTCGGTCTATGAGAAATAGGGGGTTTTCTTAATTTTCTTTTGTGGGGTGTTTTTACTGTATTTTGTTTTCAACTTTTCGTGAACTTGTGGGGCTAATAAGTTAGATTTTGCTATAGTTTTTTTTTGGCGACTTCTTTTTGTTCCTGGAAGGAAAGCTTTGTCCTTGGCTTTCATGTTTGAATTTGTGGAAATGAAATCATTGCTTATATTTTCAAAGTGTTAACGAGAAGAATTAGATGCACCTTTTTTAGTGAACTTTGAAGTCGATAATTGGGGTCCTATGAATGGGGTTTTGGCTCCTACCATACTGTGATTTTTACATCTTGCAAGTTGTTTTCAACTGCTCACTAACTTTATTTCTTATTGTTCAAGAAGCTGAGGATGAATCGTGACACTGAAATTGTCTCTCTGTAATTTTTGATTCCCTTTACAACTGAGACTACAAGCATGTCTATCGTTTTGCAGATCCATTTCACGAAGTCAAAAGGAAGCGTGACAGGAAAAAAGAGGTAACTTCATTTGTTTCTCCAAACTCTTACCTGTCACTGGCTTCCTTTCCTGCTAAATGATTGCAAGCAAATCTGTTGCAATTATTTTCACTTTTATAAGACTGGTATAATAATGTTGTTCGGGATGCAATATTGCTTAACATGACATATTTTTTAATGGAGTTTTATCCAATTACTGAATTGAGATAATGCCTGTCTGCTTCAGGGACATTAAGAGTTCATAATTTTTTGGTGCCTCTATGTAACTTGGTTTCTGTATTTGAACATCTATAAACATATTCTTTGCTGGTGCAATTGGATGTGAGAAAGCTGTGCAATTTTAAGAAAAACTTTGAAGGCGGGACAATGCTATACAATTTCCATAGGATAATAGCAGGCGTTTCTGAGAACTAATGGACTAGGGCAAGGGGATTGATGAAGGGGCTACAGGTTAATGATGAACAGATGATATCGAGGCATTAAAGGCTCAAGTGGCAGGGATTTTGGGCTTAGACAAATGTGGCGGAAAAGAAGTTACTTATTTTTGTTTGATTATGTTGGCCTTTTCATCACGTGGTTACATGAAAGCGCATTTAGGAAAGATGTAATCATTTTTTTGTGTTTCATATACAAATTCTGAGCTCTAATAGCATTCTACTTCTTTAAAGCAGAATGCGCACAACAGAGAGTCTGGAGATTCTCGATGGAGGTCTGGTTCACAGGGGCGGGTGAGTAGAGGCAGTCGCACGATCTTCTCACCTCGTCGCACAGCACATGGTAAACAACTGTTTTTAAACACAGCTTGTTGAAGATTAAAGTTGCTGGATTGCTCCCTTCTTTTTAAAATATGTGGTTATGCTTCAGTATTTTCATGTCTTATTTTGTTGGCTGTCATCTTTATAAATACTGCATAGGCATGCAAACAGTATATCCATATAAATAACTTTATACTAAGAGTTTTACGGATACCATTTCATTGATAGTCTCGAATCCCTTTTCCCTTCACTATTTTGGATGCATGATTTGTAATACTGGATTAGATACTTGCTATAGTTATGACAGATAGTTTGTTTTACGAGTAAAGTGTATTATACCTGCAAAGCTGATTGTTGGCTGCGATCCTTGGTTAGATACTGGTGGTGGAAGGAACTCTGCTGCTGGAAGGGACAATGGAATCAGCCATGCTGCAGAGAAGGGCACTGGCTCTTCTTTGTCAGCCTCAGAAGAGAAAAGCAAAGAAACTACTGCATCAGCAAGGTGACTTTGATTTTTAAATCCCACTTTTTCAAGATATGGTTTAACAGAGGTTATTGTATGAGCAATAATTACATTAATTATCAATTGCAGCTTGTCTGCAGTTGTGGCCAATGGTCCAACTGGTGTAGTTTCTGGAAACTCTAGTGCAACCCATGCCTCAAATTTACCTACAGGAAGCGATCAACATGAAGTGGCTCCGTCACCTATTGGTGTTAATAATGTGGGAAAGGAAGTGTCCCGCATTGATGTTGATAATACCCCAACTATTGCATTTGGAACTGGGGACACATGCAAGGAGTCCGTGCCAAGCTCTAGTAACTCCTCCATGTCTGTGACTCCAGCATCTTCATCAACAGTCTGCTTCTCATTGTCAGATCCTGTACTGATACCTTCTAATGAATTGCATCCTCCTGGTACTGTGGGTGCAATTAAACGTGAAGTGGGGATTCATCGAACTGCGGGTGAATCAAATGCAGTTATTCCTTCGGAGAAATCAGGTCAGGACTTGTGATAATTTGATTATATTTTGTGCACTTTTAGCTTTGTTGTGATGGTTTGTAAATTAACTGATCACAGCTTCCGAGATTGGCCTTCCATTTATGCAAGGGAAGCTGCCAAGCAAAAACCAAGGAGTTGGGAAGAACCAGCTCAGCGAGTCTTCCCAGCCTTCATCTGCATCAATCCAGGGTGGCTCTTCTGGCAGCCGGCCTTCCTCTAACTACAGTAGCAGGTCACAACAAATTGGCCCACAAAAAGGTACACATTTGTACTGGGTTTTGCAATAACTTTTGTTACATTCCTGTTCTGACATTGTTAAGTTTTGTACTAGTGTGACATTAAATCTTCTGTCGATGTTAAGGTTGAAGCATCAGGTTTGTTCCGGACCTGCTTACATGTGCTTCGTTTGAGCTTTTTTGAAGGCATAATGTTGAGAATATTTCTTTCTAGTACAAGTTTGTTGATTTTAAGGTGAACTGTGTAAGGGATACTACTGCAATCCTGTCAAATATACTTCACAAATAGGCTTCCCCATATTTTGTTATTCTACCGCTCCTTCCTGGTTTATTTCCTTTTACTTGATTGATTGCTAGATCAGGCACATGCCCTTTTCTTTCCGTAACATAGAAGTGGTTTCCATTATAGTTCAATCTGAATTCTCAACTGAAAATCAAAATCAATAATGTCAGCATTTGAGGTCATGTCTTTTTAGTTTGGCATGTAGCATTGCCAAACAGTTCTGCATAGTGTTCTTTTTGTGGTTACTTTCTATAAAAAATAGGAGCCTTCTTCGACTTGGTGAGAACATACTGTTGGATACCATAATGTGAGGCAGCTGAACTTCAGAAACAGAGAGGGACACACGAGATTTTCCATGCATCCACTCTTCTGTTTATTTTTTACACATTTATTGGTAATAGCTTACTAACTTACTTGGGTACTTAATAATTAATAGTCCCTCTGTCTTCAACAGTTGGCTCTAATAAAGAGTGGAAACCAAAGTCCACAAACCCTAATGTAGCACAGGAGTCTGGAACAGCGGGTTTATCTGCCATCTCTAATATTCCACTTGAAGCCAGTGGCCATTCACAGCCCTCATCAGGTGTCTTTGATTCAGAAGAAGCAACTGCTAAACTGCAGAAGAAGCTGGAGGAGTTGCATCTTCCCCAGCGTCAAAATGTTATCATTCCTCACCATATCCATGTTCCTGAATCTGAGAGAACAAAATTGAGTTTTGGAAGTTTTGATGCTAGTTTTGGGGTGCCATCATGCCATGTTAGCCCCCCCGAGAGTGATAAGAGTTCCACACCTGTGTCTGAAACTTCTCAGGTTATTGAAGAATCTGTGGAGGAACAAGCTCAAAGGTTTGTGCCAAATAGTGTTTTTGGTTTAGTTTGAATGTCATCATGAGTATATCCTAGTCCCCTAGGTTATGGATTTTCTTTGCGCCTTCCCTTTTTATTTCTGTCATGTCTAAGAGGTAGATTATAAACTGGAATGTTATTTTGGCTGTTGAGGTCCGTTCTCCTCCATTTTCTTGCTTTATATATATATATATATTTGAGAAGAAAGGTGGGAAAATAGTGTAGGCATATATGATGAAATAAAACCAGGAAATCTATTTTTAGCTTTTCAATGAAGTAATTGACTGAACACTTGACAAATCATTCTAGGAAAGAAGTATATCCTTGACTCGTCCAGCTAGAGTGAGTTTGTTACCTTTAAAGTGATTATAATAATAACATCAATGATAAACAGATTAATGCATATTAAGTGGTGCTTTGTATCAAAATATTTATTTACTGTATTTAGTTATTAAATTGATATGTAGCCATCCAATTTACCACCTAATATTTTTTGGTAGCCAGTCCTATGAGTTCCCGTGCTTTTAAAGAAAAGGTTCTTCCCCTGTATTTAGGGAGTTTTTTTTTTACAAAGAACACAAGTTTGATTTTTTACTTGTTTGTATTTTTTCTATGGTTTATTGAGTATGCAGCATGCAAATTCAGCTGTTACTTTCATAGTAGTTCCTTCTCTCCCTCCCTCCCTCCCTCTCTCATCTTATTTTCTTGGATCCAGCAAACAAAATACACTGTTGACTGCTGAGGAGGGAAATTATCCTGATCATCCACAGTCGCCTTCACATGTCCCTGGAAAATTATCAGCTGAGGGTGATGTTTCATCCAATGCAGTGCCTGATTATGAGTCCAAACAGGAGGCTGCATTGTTGTCTGGAGGCCATCAATACTCGGTGGTTCATACTTCTCCAAGCTACAGTTTTGGATTTGTTCCTCCAATGTTAGGTAGTCAGATTGCACCATTTGAGAACTCAGAATCTCAAGCACGTGATGTTTCTCGCCTTCCCAGCTTTGTGGTAAGCCTCCAAAACTTTGTTCATTATGATATGTACACTGAATTGTGAATATTTTGCTTACTTCATGGGTGCAAGTGTTGATGTCTGGTAATGATTAGATGAACATTTTGCTTGACTCATATAGTTGTAATTAAGTATTTCTGGTTATTCCAAACTTGGAGGTTATGTTAAGATGATGGTGATTCCATGTACAAGTTTCTGAATTAGTTTTTGAGATATTGTCTGGATAATTATTTTGGCTTTAACATGCTGGTGGTTTTTTGATTGTCTAGGTCCAGCAACCATTTGACCCTACAAGTTATTACGCCCAATTTTATCGTTCAAGTGCTGATAGTGATGGTCACGTTTCTCCCTTTCCTGCACCTGGAGTTGCATCCAAGTACAATGGAAATGTTGCAGTATTGCCTCCTCATACTTCTCAGTCTCCCCAAGAGGTTTCAATAGATAAAATCCTCTCTTTAATTATGCTTCTAAGCAAAACCTTTTGAGTTTTTGTTGATTGTGTTCTTCTCTGAGAAATAGAACTTTTTTGTTTTAATTTTCCTCTTCGCTGGTTAAATGCTTTAAAATTTTCTGGGGCATGGTTTGGGCATACCCTAAACAAATACCGTGTTATCTGCTACCAGTTATTACCGTGTACAATGCAATAGCCTGTTACTGTTTCACCGCACAGTTTGCCCCCAAATTGCACAAATATGGTGTAGTTATTTTGTTGTCGGGTCATGTTAACTTCATTCGGGCTGTGTTTATTTTGTAGTCCTCATGCTAAAGGTCAACTTGTTTTTTCTTTACCCTTTTGCTTAGTATTTTGAAGTAAGTGGCAAGGATCTGTTAATCTTATTTAGTAGGACTCCTCTTACATGTTACAGAAACTGTCATAAGTTATTCTAAGCTTTTGTATAGGGCATGTTTTTGGCTCAGTAAAATTCTGTTATTGCCAATTTATAGTGTGCTGGTCTTTGACATCAGATATCTATTTTTTTTTTTTAATCACGTCAACATGCTGTCTGTTTTGGATGGTCAAATCAGGTAATACATCCCATTTGGATGATCTTTATTAATGACCTTGTGGCCTGGTATCACATCTAAAGTCAAGTTATTGTCTTAGCAAGCTGCTGCCCTGTATTATTGATCTTGAGATTTGGGGAAGAGTCAGGGATTTCAAGGGGCAATATTGTATAAGGATGGCCATTCTGGCTGCCCAGGGCAATCACTGTGTGATGTACTATTTCATTCTGAATGATGCTTTCACTGGCTCCTACATAATCCACCTCGGTGCATTATTGAAAATTATGGCGGCACCAATAGTTAGTAGAGTGATGACAATTATGGCGGCACTAATAGTTAGTAGAGTGATGACAGGGAAGAATTTCTAGGTACTTGACACCCATGCATTTCTAGAACTGATCTTTATGAGAAGTGGAATGACATAGCATGACCAAAACAATGATAGCAATTGCAGGTCATTTCTGTTGAAGGCACCACACCTAGCCACTGGTTGTGATATATAGTAATTGTGCACTGTGTTTCCTAATGTTAGCTAGCAGTTTGTTGAATCATCTTTTGTACATCTACAAGTAAGGCTGGTTCTTTATGAGTGATTACATTCATTCACGGATAAGACATTTTGCAACTAAAAAGTGTAAGGTGATTTTATGAGCTTCTAGTGTTGCGGATCTATTGATATGGAGTGCCTGATTCTGTCTGTTTGATGAGAACACAAGCGTGCTTGTAGATATTTTCATACGTTTCTGAATTCTAATGATGCACATCTCTATTTGCAGGGTGGGAATTCTTTAGTTCTTTCCACTGCTGGTCCCACTCCTCTGGTGACCCAAGCACCTGGGCTCATGCAAACTCAGCAACCTGTCCCTGTCTTCCGTCCACCGACTGGGTTGCACATATCCCATTTCCCCCCGAACTACATCCCATATGCCCCCTACTTCTCCCCTTATTATGTCCCTCCTCCAAGCATCCACCAATTCTTAAGCAATGGTGCATTCCCACAGCAACCTCAAGCTGGCAGTGTGTATCCTGCACCAGCATCTGCAGCAGCCACAGGGGTCAAATATTCACTGCCGCAATACAAACCTGGAACTAACACAGTAAATGCAACTCACATTGGAATGCCAAGTGGTTATGGACCATATGGTTCCTCTCCTACAGGTTATAATCCCAATTCTGCGGTGACGGGAGGAAACACAACCACAAATGAGGATCTTGGTGCATCTCAGTTCAAGGAAAATAATGTTTACATTACCGGGCAGCAGGTAGGTTAATAATTGCCATGGTCTACTATGATTAATTCTTAATGTTCTATATTCTTAACCTCTCGACTGTAGAATTTGTGGTGTTCATGCAAACATGGTGGCAGCACCGAGGGCTGTGGTGTCAATATTATTGTTAATTTTGATAATCAGTAGTCTCATTCTTGAATCAATAGTATTATTGAATTATTGAGCAGACTAGTTGTGCAATTACAATATGGATTAGGATTCTTTCATCCTCCTGCTAGGACTGTTGGTGTTTATGAGAAACAGAGATGGTGGTGGTGATAGTGATTGTGGAAGCTGTTTCTTCTGAATGAGTGTTTGTTTTTGGTTGTAGGAGTGGGTGAATGTGGTGATTAATCAACATGATGCTTGCATTTTAATCTTGTATATGTCTGTACATTTGTCCTTTAGCTGGTTTGCTTGAATCTGCACATGCTACTGCCATTCTCTCCATATTTTTTCTTCTTTTGTATTTGGTGTCTTCGTTTCAATTCGAATGCAGTAGTTTGAGGCCATAATAATGCACAGCATAATGATTTGGACTGCATGGGATCAGTGAAATGCTGAGTATGACCTTTTCTTTTTCTTTTGTTCTTTATTTTTTATAAACAATTGATGATATTTCATTGATATTAATGTACCAAACCCCACTATATAAAGCAACTTGGCAAAGAAAATCAGCGAACTTAAGATTAACAGCTGAATAAACTAAGCAGAATGACAAATTCTGGTGAATGCAGCGCATCTTGGATTCAGAAAAGCGCCCTGCAGAATGACAATTTCTGCCAATGCACTCTTATCTGGCCAGATTGGTTGCTTTGATTCTTTTGGCTCAGCATATAGAAGTTTAGGTGCTTTGTTTAGATCAATCTTGCTTCTCGCTATCTTGAAAGATGTTGATGCTTCTTGTTCTTACCAGAGTACCTTTTCAAGATGCTTGTGAGGGCATATGGGTAATGTTGGTCTTGTGAATACTTGTAGGTCCTAGAATGTGTGTTCAGGTTTTCCGAACCTGTATTCCCAAACCTTTATCGCATAAAGTCATTTGTTTGATTGTTTTTGCTATAAAATGATATTTTGTTCTCAAGACTGATGTATTTGCTTCTGCAGAGTAGTGAGGGTTCGGCTGTGTGGATTGCTGCTCCTGGCCGAGACATATCTGGCTTGCCAGCAAGTTCCTTCTACAACCTTCCTCCTCAAGGTCAGCATGTGACTTCTGCACCAACTCAGGCTGCCCATGGCACCTATACCAATATCTATCACCCTGGGCAACCAGTGACCGCAGCAGCTGTTCACCCACTCCTGCAACAGTCTCAGGCCATGGGTGGAGCTGTTGATATGGTAGGACCTGCAGCCAATGTTTACCAGCAGCCCCAGCATCAACAGATCAACTGGCCTGGCAACTACTGAAACATGGATAAAACAATTCTTTTTGTATACGAGGGAATCAAGTCCAATCTTGGGATATTTTTTGGGAACTCCAACAAGTTTGGATGGAGGTCAGCAGCAAGATGATACAACGTTGGCTGGATTTGAGAGTGTAAATCTTAAAAAAAAAAGGGGACTGGAAATCTGCCAATAGTATCATCTAATTGCTTAGATTGAGAGCATAAAAGGTGCAGTTCGCATGTAACTGATATTGACCATTTTAAGTTAGTGGAGGTAGGCATGTGCAGGTCTGTACTTTTCTTGTTGCAGCCATGTGGTTTTACCATTTTTCCTTGTCATAGTTTCAAGTCTTTTTCTCTCCCCGTTTTATTTTGAAGTCGTTGAACTATTTTTTAGGGTTTTACTGTTGAGTGGTGAGAATCCTTTTCAATTCTTTCTTATGTCGAGGTTATTTTAGAGCTCTGGAAAGGCAAGACAGGCTGGTGGAGAATCGTTCCAAGTCCCTTTTTTTTTTCTCGTCGACCGTCCGCTGTCTTATATGTAAAGTGATTTTTGATAACAAGAAGGAGGATGTATTGAACTGTTGTAATTCGTATAAGAAAAAAAATAACAACATTCTATTGTTTCAATTGACCCCATGCATCTTGAACTGCCATTTTCATGGAGGAAGTTCCATGGCAAGAATATTATACTTGACCTGGAGAAACTGTTTTCAATGTTAAAGCAGCACCATCGCTCGTATCTGGTAGAGTGGGGGCTTGTACAAGATCTTTTTATACTTGGTAGAAAGGCGGTGCGTCCATCTTTTGCTGAACTGTGCTCAACCAGAAAAGTTGCCACGGTCAGTCGAGGAAAGTGGCTGAGTTTCCCGGCCATTATTTTCTTCCTTTTCTGGTTCATGGAAAGACTCGAACTTCAGTTCTTACCATCTGAGCTATAATAACCACCAGGCTCTTCCAATATGCGTTTGCCATTTGATTGAATAATGACTTGGAAATCAACAGATATGTTTGGTATGAAAGGTCTAAAGTAGAGCCCAGTTTAGACTCGGTCGGGCAACCATGTGCTTGTGGTAAGGATGCTGGCCTCTGGGGAATTCAGAATTTAGCTATTGAACCATGCGTGGATGAGTTAAATATCATCATCTTGATCAACAACGATCCTGATGTTTTTGGTCTTGGTGTTTCTCCGGTCCAAGTAAAGCACTCACTGATGGTTTTCAGAGCGACCGGTGACTGCCGGATAAGAGACAGGTCAACAAAAGCTAAGAGTACAAATAACATGGCCTCCCTCGGACTCACCTTTGTATCCTTGCATTGGTGTTATCTTCCACTCGAATTTCTTATCCTTTGCCTCTTGAACCCATCGGATGTTCCAAGGCAATTATACCATAAAAGGAGAGTGCAGTTTCATTGTTACTCAACTTATTCCCAGCTGAAGCTTTGCCAACATGCTTGGCAGGTTACGCCAAGTCCATAAACTCTCACCTTTCGAACACGGTGACCACGCTAAGCCAGCAAATCCTGCAGCAGCTCGACAGCCGGAGATTGCTTCCTCTGCCATGAAGATTATCCATGCTGGAGGGAGAATAGAATGCTATTACATGGCAACACCTGCTGCCAGGATCTTGGAGAAATATCCTTCTCATTATTTAGCTAAACCAGAGGTTTTCAGGAGGCCATGGGATTCAGTGGTCCGGCGAGAGAAAATCCTGATTCCAGGACAGAAGTTTTTACTTGTTCCTCGTCATACCGTGAAGAAGCTGCGACGAAAGATCAGACAACCAAGCAAAGAATTATCATCAGTTTCTTCTGCTTCACGAGCTTCAAATGATACCTCAGTTGACATGGTCTCACGTCAAAATATCGATGTTCCAAGCAGTTCATTCTTCTCACAGAGTGATATTAGTGTTTCAAGGGACACGAAAAGATCCTGCAGAAGTGCTTTAAGGAAGGAAACCAGTGTTAAAAAGCATGTAAGATTCACATGCTTTGATGTCAAGCACAAGGCAGCAGATTATTCCACAAATTCAGAGAAGAAAGGTATTAAGGTGGAGGACAGTTCCTTAAAGAGCTCGAGCAATGTTTCTCAATCTCATGGACGAAAGAGGCGACCTCGAAATTCTGCTGCATGGCAACCATCACTTACCGTGATCAGCGAAAGCTAAGCCGAATGATTGAATAATTAATAATGATGATATTCTGATCTCCACTGAAACATCTCACACTAATCCTCACAAACTCCCTCCTCTAATTAATTTCAGAAATACTACAAATTATTTAGTGTAATTGTAAACTCTGAAACAATATTACAATTCACAATGATCATCTTCTATATATGTGTATGCCCGTATTTGTTCATGATGGAAGTCATTTGTGGTTCAATTTTTTCCGGTCTGCCATCTTACCAAGTTGCTCATCAGCTCGCAGCAATTCTACCAATATCCCCTCTTCCTTGCATCTCCGCACAAATACCAACAATTTACATATCTAATAGCAGTCATTAAACACCACAATGACTTAGATCCCATTGGTCGGCACACCACACTTTTTCAAAAATAAAAAAAAATGATATATTTTGTTAGAGTTGTTTTTTTTAGATCATTTTGATGTATTAATATCAAAAATAAATTTTAAAAAATAAAAAATATTATTTTAATATATTTCCAAGCGAAAAATATTTTGAAAAATAACTGTTATCACAATACCAAATATTACATCTGAAGTTATTAAATTTAGACTAGACAAGCTCGATGGAAAATCAAGACGACACAAGGGTGGCTAGGAAATGGAGGAAAGCGATATTTTTATTTTAAAATCTATTTTCAACTATTTTTTATACTTTAAAGACCCAAACAAATATATTTACGGGCTCAAATCAATAAAAAAAAAAAAAATCAAACATCAATCCAAATTCAAAAAATCAAACATCAACTCAAATCTATTTATTCAGGCAAGATAAAAGAAAAAAAAACCCGAGCGGAGCTCCTCTCAAATGGAACTAGTTGACATTAACATCAATGTTTTTAAGGATGAAATCGGTGCAAACTGATGATTTTTTCTCGTTAATAGGAATCTATTGATTTTCTCTTTTCTCTCTCAAACCAAGAACTGAAAATTAAGAAAACAAAGTTTTGGACCGAAATGAAACTCTAAAAAACAAAGGGGACTGTAATTGAAGAAAAGTAAAAATAGGGGGCAAAAAGAACTTTATCATGCTAGTTTTAGATTTATCACGTCAATTTGCCACGTTTTGCACACTGTGTCAACACAGTGGAGAGTGAATATTCACTCTTCATTGTCACTTTTATAAAAGTAAATAGTGTAAAGTGAATTAATTCACTCTTCACTGTTCACTTTTACAAAAGTGAACAATGGACTATGTGGAGGTAGAAAGAAGCAGCGTGAAACTACTATCTGCTTACCTAACGTTTCCTCAGTAACCAAATACTTGTTTTCTGTGATTTGCTTCAAAAGCAGAAGCAATCACAGAAACAAACATCCTTTAGAGTTTGTTTTATTGAAATATATTAAAATAATATTATTTTAAAAAATAATATTTTTAATATTAATATATCAAAACATTTAAAAACACACAAAAACAGTTGGATCACTACACCAAGACCTGGTAAGGAAAAAGTTTAGAAGCAACACGTGATAAATATGGGCCGAAACAGTTCAATAGTAGTAACAGTTTATAATCGTCATAACTTTAGGAAGAAAAGGGCACGTGATAGAAGTTTTAATTGGTTAGAACTATTAGTTGTTAGTTATTTAGTTGTAACAATTAGTAAATTTCATCGTATATAAGCCATTGTCTAGAAAATTGAAAATCAAACAATAAAACAAACAATCAATTATTGTAGTCAATCTACTATGTTCTCTCTCTCAAATTCTTGTATTTTTTTCTTTGATTTCTTCAATATAACCTGTTTGTCAAGGAAGGTCTTTGACAAATAGGTATCATAGCAAACTTTGCATGGCATAAAAAGGTTGACGCTACTCAACAATCATCAATGATAGAAAATAATAAAATTAAAGCTGTCATGAAGCCGACGACATCAAATGACGAGTTTTTTTTTTTTCTGGATTGATGAGGTTTTAGTTAAGATTAATTATAAAATTATGATTTGAGAATGTTCAAGAGGCACCACCTAATATTATGATCACTAAAAAACCTATTGGTCTGCAAGAGTTTGGGTAAGAAAACTAGTTGTGCATGAGAAAGACACATCACCCCCAAGACACCCTACCTATAAAAAGCTGCATCATTGATTGATTGTTTTTTTTTTTCTAAATTATCTTTCTATTCGTTGGTCTATCTAAAGTTCAAGAAATGTTCTTCTCAATACAAGGTCCCTATCTTATGGATTTGAGGTAGATCCTCATTAGTAAGGAGATCTCTTTTTCTGTGGGTTCAAGATAAATCTCCCTTGCTAAGAAGGTCTCTTCCTTATTAGGCTAAAACATAACCATTTTAAGGCCTAAATTTTAATAGTGTATTTATTTTAATTTTATATTTTTAATACTTGAAGATATACTTTACAATGTAGCTTTATACCCCCAAATATTAAAGTCTACAATTATTTCCTAACATTTTATTTTTGTCAACTCATTTAATTTAATACTAGAAATATGCATTACGTTGTAAAATTCACACCCCAAATATTAATTAAACAAACTGATTTTTATGGTGTTTTTGAAATTGTGTTCAAACCCTCATGCATTACGTTGTAAAAAGCAGGTATATTTAATACAAGGTTAATATCTTACAATGTAAGTTAACAACCCAAATATTAAATAAAATAGTTGAAAAACATGCGAGAAATCCATAAATAATTTTAAATGATCATTGAATTTTTTCAGAATTTTTTGAAATTCATTTGAGGTTTGTTTGCTGAGAGGTCAGAAATATAAAGGAGAAAAATGCATAACCAGGGCTAAAGACGTGTTTACCAAACATGTCTTAAAAGATAAAAAAATGGTTTTCTTCTCTTGCAAAATTGGGATGGGATAAACAAGGCTTTAAATTTTCATGGGTCATCCCAGCCATATTGGGTGGGCTTGGTGGGCTCGACCCACAAACAAGAAAACAAGGTCCCAAGCTGACGAAAACTGAACAAATAAGGCAAAACACACAATTTTTCTTAAATTTCAAATTGAAATGGATTAAAAACATTGGGACATATACAATCATCGTTCAAACAAAATTTTAAGGCTGGATCATCACAACAAACAACCAATCATCACGATTATTTGAATTTATGAAAAATATAAATGAGAATCAAAGATCAAATGCCAAGATTTCAGTGTTTTTAAACCTTTAGGATCCTTGATTAATGATCAATAAGCTTATATGTATGCGTAAGAACCAACAATTGATCAAAATAACATGGAAATCATGGACCCAAAGCAATCTTCTTCAGATGAATGCTAAACCTAGAATCTGTTAAAATCCAGAAAATGCATCGAAACCCAAAATAAAAGCCTAAGTCCTATTCATACAAATCACATATACTCATGTACACATGCTTAAGCCTTAAAAAATAACAATAAACATGTAATCCTTAAAATGTATAGGATTTAAAAACTATAACCTATTGTTTACATACAAACATGCACATATACTATTTTTATCAATTTAAAAGCTCATTTTACATAAGAAAAAACATCAAAATGACCTATATGAATTTCCAAAACTAAACACATTAATATAATATATTTTAAAGTTCTTAAATTTAAAGAAATTAAATTTAAACTTAAAAACATATAAAGGCAAAAGACAGGCTAAGCACACAAGTCTGGACGACTCAATACGTTTGCTCTATTAAAAATCAACCCAAGTGTGTGGGCCTAATAACACAGGCATGCATGCTTGAGCCTTTTTTGTTTAAAAAATAGACAGCATGTTGTCTGAAATAGCAAAGAACGTGTTGTCTACTGGTTTTATTCTAGCTATCTCAGGTCGGCGAATTCTCCCCTCTTTTTTGGACACAAAAAGTCATTTTCAAGCATTTTGTTTTCCTCTAAAAACACCTAGAACACATCGTCATAAAAGCTCAATAAACCCTTATCTAACTTTAAAACAACATTTAATTAGTTAAAAAACCAAAAATTTCTCTTGATTAAAAAAAAAATCTCAACACTCAATCTATTTTTTCCAACAAGATGAGGGGTTAAAAAAATATATCAGTGGAACTCCTCTCATGAAATGAAACTTATTAACATACAAAATGATTATTTTTATTGCTGGAATGTGATCAACTAACAAATATCTCTCATTTTTATTTTTTTACGACTCTCTCTTACATCTCCAGCATATGGATAGAAACATGAACAATATGAAGCTTTATATCAAAATGTAAAACCCTAGAAACCAATGAAGAAAAAAAAAAAACTTTGGAAATTGAAATACTTAAAAACATGCATCATGTATAGAAAAAAAAAAGACTGAATATTTGTTTTAGAGTCAATTTTAATCCCTAAAGTTTTAATTATTTTTCATTAATAAAAATTAGTTTTTTATTTTATCAAATTGAGCATCAAATTAATAGTGGAATATTTTTTTACATTACAAAAAAACTCATATGAAGATAACTAGAATAAATTATTAAATTCAATTCTAAATAAATTGAAAAAAAAAGTGACAAAAAGAATTTAAAGGACTAAAAAAAAGCACGGTCTGAATCCAATGCTTCCCCTCGTGCTACGGTGTATTACTGATGCTTTTTTATTTTATTTTTAATTTTAATTTAATATCCTGTCTTATTATAAAAAAATAGGAAGAAAGAAAGGTGTCCTTTACTACAGGTCGTTTCAGACAAGACCAAAACCTTAATTAACGAAAAGGATAAACAAAAACCAAGAAAAAGAAACTTTCTCCTCCATCAGAGTCACAGACACCAACAACAATGGGCGAGGAAGAGGAAGAAGAGGAGACAACAGTAAAAGTATCGAGTAACCAAGAAGAAGAGGCATGGAACCTGAGGAAGCAAACCCAGATAGTGGAATTATCAGAGAGACTCATGAGTGGAGATCTCAAAACCCAAATAGAAGCAGCCAGAGACATAAGGAAGCTCGTCAGGAAATCATCTGCAAAGACTCGCACCAAACTTGCAGCTGCTGGGGTTATTCAGCCTCTCATTTTTATGCTTCTCTCTCCCAACTTTGATGCCCGCCATGCCTCTCTTCTTGCTCTCCTCAATCTCGCTGTTAGAAATGAACGGTATCTCGTTTCTCTCTCTCTCTCTCTTACCCTTTTCCTTTTTTCTTTTGTCATGTTATTTATTTCTGTTTTCCATTAAAGTCAGGGCCTTTCCTTTCCTTACTTTTAATTTTTGTAAATGATTGTTAATTTTAGTGACAACTATTGATAGATGAAGAAATGAAGAATCAAAGGTGAAAGCTGTCCTTGATATATCTATTGTTGTAGTCGTGAGTTTTGAAGCTAGTGAAAGAATTGAATGTCTTAGGTGATTAGTTGCGTTGGGGTCTTATGATGGGAAAACAAAAAATAAAGCAAGTTTTTTGAGGTCCAAAATGGAGAAAATTGGAAGATTTTAGCGATTTAAATACCTTTTCCTTTTGGTTGTGTTCTTTAATATACTAATTACTGTGTGTGGAGATGGAATGCCAGTGGAGAGGGCTTTATTGGTTCTTTTTCTTGGTGGTTTTCGTTGAGGATTGGTAGTGGTTGAAGATCAGTTCTTTTCGGACTTAAATTATTCACTCTTTCGAGTCTCAATGCCTCAACTTTTTTTTTTTTTTTTAAATCACTTTACCATTTGCTTCTGGACCAAGAGAGCAATGTTTTAGTTCAGTTCTTTGATCACAAGATGAACTGGGTTCAGTTACACACTTACATAACGAGTTTGGTCATGATAGTTCTGGTTTGGTATGCAGACCTCAATTTTAATGTTCTTGTCATATCCTTTTAACTACAGCAGTAGCCTTCTGGCATCAGGAAGGAAGTACCCTTTTCTCCTTTCCACCATTGAACTAAGTACCTGTTTTCTGGTCAAAGAAATTTTGGGTCAGTCATGGTAAGCTGTGACAGAATATTACATCTGCAGATTATAATTGGATATTTTCTTGATTTCGTTCTCTATTTTTCTTTCATGTGATAGTTCCTTACTTTGGGAAATGCATGTCCTTCCTTATTCATTCTGTCTTCATTGACTGGTGTGCTATACTTTAGAAGACATTTAGATATGCAGTCATTGTATCCCATTTCATTCCTTTTTATATGTTTTGTATACCAGAAATAAGGTGAAGATAGTGACAGCTGGTGCTGTCCCCCCGCTTGTGGAACTTCTCAAGTTGCAGAATGGTAGTTTAAGGGAATTAGCTGCTGCTTCCATATTGACACTGTCGGCTGCTGAACCTAACAAACCAATCATTGCAGCTTCTGGAGCTGCACCCCTTCTGGTTCAGATCCTCAGCTCTGGGAGTGTTCAAGGGAAAGTTGATGCTGTCACAGTCCTACACAACCTCTCCTCCTGTGCTGAGAATATACATCCTATTGTGGATGGTAAAGCAGTTTCCCCTCTCATCAACCTCCTCAAAGAATGCAAGAAATATTCCAAGTTTGCCGAGAAAGCTACAGCCCTGCTTGAAATCCTCTCAAACTCTGAAGAAGGACGAATTGCCATCACAGACTCAGATGGCGGGATTTTAACGTTAGTAGAAACTGTTGAAGATGGATCACTTGTTAGTACAGAACATGCTGTTGGAGCTTTGCTCTCTTTGTGCCAGAGCTGCCGAGAAAAGTATAGGGAACTAATTCTTAAAGAGGGTGCAATCCCAGGTCTTCTGCGACTGACAGTGGAGGGGACCTCTAAAGCTCAAGATAGAGCTCGTACTCTTTTAGACTTGCTCAGAGATACACCTCAGGAGAAGAGATTGTCATCGTCAGTGTTGGAGAGAATTGTCTACAACATTGCTACACGAGTTGATGGCTCAGATAAAGCTGCTGAAACTGCCAAGAGGTTGCTACAAGACATGGTTCAAAGAAGTATGGAGCTCAGCATGAACAGCATCCAGCATAGGGCCGCATCATGTACACCTTCAAAGATTCCATCTAAATAAATTGGTTCAAATCGGAAATTTGAAAGTAACACAGGTCAGAGTTTTAATCTGAATCTTTATTTAGTTTGGCCAGTTAAAACTCTTGTGCCCATCTTGTATCGCCATAGAAGAAAGTTGGAATGAACAGAGTAATACAGTGAGTTAGAATTGACTAGGCTGAGCTACTCTTTTGAAGTGAAATTGTGACCTCAACAGTGTGTTGTATATCGCGAGCAAGATCATGTATATATGAAAATCTCTTTCTTTCGATGCTGCATGTACATTTCCTCTCAATGATCATTTAGGAGATGTAGCACAAAGTACTGCTGATCCAATACTTTGTTAGCAAAATAGTTGTGGTGGGACTTTAAATTAGAAACTCTGCAGTTGCAAGCTGTGAGATTTTGCAAGGGCAGTAAAATGAAGGCTTTTTACGGATCAAGTTGTGTGCTGGGCTTAAAGCTTAGCCAAAAAACCTGAGGTGAGTTGTGAAGTCTTTCTTTCTAGGAGACGATTGCTTGCATTGCTCAATACACGTTGAGGATCACAAAGAGCAGAGATTGGGCCCTTCTTTTCTGTTGACAGGACAACATGTAAATGAGAGAAAAAAAAAAACTCTTCATAACGTAGTTGAAAATTAGAAAATTATTATTATTATTATTATTATAGAAAAAAACATTTTCCTCACATTAACTTGTTGTCATGATGTTAGCTCTAAATATTATATTAGATGTGATGAACACATTAATATTGGTTAGCATATATCCACCACTTAAATACTTTATTGTGAGAAAAAATGAAGATCAAATATACATATTGAACAGAATTAAAAATTAAACACTCAATTATTAAAAATTATATCAGTTTAAGCACTCAAAATCGTTTTTTTTTTTTTTTATGAATTGTTAAGTTCATATTTTTTTAAATAATAGTTATATTTTTTAAAATTTTTAAAATATTTCAAAGAAATTGTTGTAATTTATCTATATCTTTTCTCCTTTTATGTATTTTATATAAATAAATTGTATTTGTATGATGTATTTATAAAAATAAGATTTATTTGTTCTTGGGAAAAAGGAATAATATCAAAGATAAAATAAAAAAATAAGGGTTATATAATTGCATATATATTTGTCTTTTATCTTAAAGAGAAGAATTAACTTTTAATTTTAGTATTTAGTTAACATTAATAACAATTTATTGATTTTTAAATTCATATATTTTTTTAATTGCAAATAATATATTTGTGTCTCTTACTTAAAAAAAAACACGAAAAACATATCTATAATATTAATATTTTTTTTATTATATTCAAAATTAATTTAGAATTCCATCAAGGCATCAGCATTAGAAAGACTAAAGTAATTATCATATCCCGGAATTTTATTGCCGGTAAATTTTTTATATTTTTAGAGAATGTTTGAAAGTGTAATAACGGTTGATTTGAAAATATTTTTTATTTAGAAATACATTAAATATCAAAAAGTAAATTATTTTTGATATTAGTACATCAAAATAATCTAAAAACATAAAAAATTAATTTTTTTTAAAATTAAATTTTATTAAAACACAATAACAAAAGGTGCTTTAACACTTTATTTTTTTTTTGGTCCTTAGAATCTTTCAAAGGAGGTGAGGGTAATTTGATTTTGTACGAGGTAGTGATATAACTTTATTGCTCCCCTAACTATCACATAATAATTTTAATTGTTTGATAGTCTTAACAATTAATTATAAATGATAGGATCCTATTTATGATAAAAAAAAAACATTGGTATGATAATTAAAAGGATTCATTTATTTTTTGAATTCAAATATGATATACAAGTAGAGAATATAATTTTTAAATTAATTAAAGACGGGAGAGAAAAACCTTAGAAATGGGGTGGTTTTACAGCTTTGCCATTGTCGGTGGTTGTCTTCTTCTCTCTCCACTCTATGCTCGTGTAGATGTACAAATAAATAAATAAATAAATAATAAACTTCTGAAGACTCAAAACAGCCCATCAATCGATGATCCACGTGGAAACATCATAGGCTGATACGATACGACGACTTTTCCATCACCCCCACTACTTCTTTTAAATGGTTAATTTATTTATTTCTTAAGAAAAAATAATCTCATGCTTTAAATTTATTTATTTACCGTTTGGGAGTAAATTTTATTGATTTTTTTTATTTTAAATTAGTTTTTTAATCATTTTAATACTTGAATATAAAAAATAAATTTAAAAAAATAAAAAAATATTATTTTAAATAAAAATTATTTTAAAAAACAAGAAGTATCGCAAACACCTCCTAAGCTCCATAAAAAATCATTGGGGTGAGTTTATTATTATATTTAGATTTAGATTTAGATCTCACTTTCCTTTTCCTTCTACTTCTTCTTCTTCTTCTTCACATTGCTTTGATTTTGTAGATCTACGCCCCCATCTGTCTTTTTTCACTCTCCATTTCTTCTTCTTCGTCTACTACTACTACTACTAGTAGCAAGCACCTAGCTGTTAAGATTATTTTTAGTTAAAAAACAGGAAAAAAAAATGTTGGGTAGGTCGACGTTATCAAGAAGTGGAAGCTTCAGACCAGAAAACATAGGACAAAATGCTTTAGCCATGATAGGAAATCTCTGCTTCACTTTCTTTGTTATCGGGGTTCTCATTTTCACCATCATCGCTGCTACTTACGAGCCTGAGGACCCTCTGTTTCACCCTTCTACAAAGATCACTAGTTTCCTCACTTCCAATTCCAATGCCACCTTCAAATCTGACGACACTGTTGTCAGAACTGGGGAGGATTTCATGGCCCCAAATCAGACTGCTTTTTCCAATTTCATCAACATTACTGATGTTGACACCACCCCCAGCATTGCTAGTGTTAATGCTGATGATGGTAATGTTAATCCTGATGGTGCCGCTACGACGGCTTCGGAGACCTGTGAAGGTCCCTTGGACTGTAGGGATCCTGAATTGTTTCATATGTTGATGAAAAGGGTGATTGAGGAGTTTAAGGATATACATTTTTATCGGTTTGGGAAGCCTGTTTCTGGGTCTAATGATTCTACTTGTGATATGGGTTGGAGGTTTAGGCCCAAGGAAGGCAAAATTGCTGCTTTTTACAAGGATTATAGGCGATTTGTTATAGCTAGGTCGGAGAATTGTACGCTTAGTGTTGTGGGGATCGGGGACTATCATTCGGGTGTGAATGCTAGGAAGAAGAAGAAGAATCAGAAACCTGGGTTTGAGAAAACACCAGGGAAACAAGAAGCGGGACAGCCCTTGTTGCCTGTTGTTGGGGAGACTGTGAATGACGCGCTTCCGGTGGTTGAGTCGGAGAATTCGTTTAGTCGCGGGAAGTATTTGCTTTATAATGGTGGAGGTGATAGATGTAAGAGTATGAATCATTACCTGTGGAGTTTCTTGTGTGCTTTGGGTGAAGCACAGTATCTGAATCGGACACTGGTTATGGATCTGTCTCTTTGTTTGAATTGGATGTACTCTTCTTCAAATCAGGATGAGGAAGCAAAAGATTTTAGGTTTTATTTTGATTTTGAGCATTTGAGGGAAGCTGCATCGGTTTTGGACCACTCTCAGTTTTGGGATGATTGGGATAAATGGCATAAAAAAGACCGGTTGAGTCTTCATCTCGTCGAGGATGTCAGGGTCACGCCTATGAAGCTTACAAGTGTAAAAGATACTTTGATTATGAGGAAGTTTGGATCTGTTGAACCTGATAATTACTGGTACAGAGTGTGTGAAGGAGAGACCGAGGCTGTCATTCAAAGGCCGTGGCATCTGATATGGAAATCAAGGAGGTTGATGGATATTGTGAGCACAATTGCCTCGAAATTGAACTGGGATTATGATGCTGTTCATATTGAGAGAGGGGAGAAGGCAAGGAACAAGGAGCTGTGGCCTAATCTTGCAGCGGATACCTCTCCCGACGCGCTTCTCTCAACCTTGGCTAACAAACTTGAAGAGGGGAGGCACGTCTACATTGCGACAAATGAACCTGACACATCCTTCTTTGACCCTTTAAAGGACAAGTATACTACCCATTTTCTCGACGAGTATAAAGATCTCTGGGACGAGAACAGCGAGTGGTATTCGGAGACGAAGGCCCTTAACAAAGGTGTTCCAGTTGAATTTGATGGTTATATGAGGATTTCTGTTGACACAGAAATCTTCTTGAGAGGAAAAAAGCAGATCGAGACTTTCAATGATCTCACAAACGATTGCAAAGATGGTGTTAACACTTGCAGTGCTGCTGCCAGTTAATTGTTGGTATATCCACTTGTACTTTTAGCATCATCTTTGCTGCTTCGAGGAACTCCAAAACCTTATTTATAGTTCTGGCACTTTATGAGATTTGTAGAATGTAGAACAATATCAGCTAGTAGTATCATCTGTGTCTCGTTACTTGTTTTTGTTTCATTCCACTCTTTGTGAACAATCATGCTATGCCTTTCTCACCCTGTCAAAGATAATATATGCTATTTATTTTTTGCTATTAGAGAATGGTTAGAATCCTACTTGCAGACATGTTTGGAATTGAGATTGAAGCTTGTCAAAGATGATATTTGCTATTTATTTTTTGCTATTAGAGAATGGTTAGAATCCCACTTGTAGACATGTTTGGAATTGAGATTAAAGCTGCATTTCATCAAATCTTGAATTTTTTTTTTCAAATTTTTTTGTTTTAGTGTTTTTAGATCTTCTAATTGATGTGAAAAATAAATTTAAAAAATAATAAAAATATTATTTTAATGTATTTTTAATTGAAAAATATTTCAACATTTTGAAATGTACACTTCAATAGTCATGTAATGATATATTTCAATTCAGTGTTTTTTGTGGCAATTCAAGAATCTGGAAGGTAATGTGGTTTTGAATGTGAGTTTTTCCTTTACTACATGTTAGTGGGTGTCATTTCTTGTAGCTCAAGCTGATCTTATGTTTGCTGATTGATAATTTTTGGAAACTCAAAATCTTAGATCCAGAAGAGACCAGATTCATATCAAATATTGCTTGGGGAATCGAACCTAGCAAATTTATTTGCTTCAATGGCTTCTGAACCAGGATGTGCGGCATGCAAGAAATAATAAATTGAGGACGACACTGATCCAAAAGTTTCGAAAAAGAAGAAAATATTCAGATAAACCCTTGCATTTGTCGAGGCATGACTCAACTCAATCATTTGTCGATGCCCGATTGGAATATGATAAAATACTTTATAGTCTCCCAACAAGTTATGAATCAAAGTTGATGAAATTGTAAAGAATTCAGATTAATTTTGGCCTTTTCACGGCTGTCTTGTCTCGGATTGAAGTGTTTGGGCTGATCACCTCCTTTAATGTTTAAATGAGTAAATGTAAGAAGAAATGAAAGTTAACCCAAAAAAGCTTAGGAGAGTGAATATTATGTATGGTTGTGTGTTCTTACATGGACTGGTGCTAATGTGGCCCTGAGTGTTTAGACATGAGGCATTTATATACCTAGGTCATATGATCTTGCTTCCAAGAACGTAGAATTTTATGGAGAAATCATGGAGGATAATTATTTTTTCTCTATTAGCTGTTGATGTCCTGTTGTGTCATTGTCCCCATTGGGGAGGCAAAGGGGGGCATGCCAAGATGCATTGTCTCTGAGCATTAGCTGTTAGTGAACAGGAGAAGCCTTTATTCGGTGGATGGAAACAAAACAATACTAGCTTCCGAATTTCTTTGGTTAATAATACATGAAATACAAGAGAGAAAGATGTGTTCTTTGAACAAAAATGGTTGGAATTCAGTAGTAAAATGGAAGGCAGATTGGAATCGGCTAGGAATTACCCTTTTAAACGTATTATGTCCACCATCAGCCAAGAAGGGCACCAAAATGCTAGCATAAAATATGCTTCCCCCCCCTTCTCTCTACATTATACAAAGAATTGCATGTTAGTACAGAATGGAAAGTCCGATGGGAAGGAATCTCATTTGCGACCAGCCTTTCCTTTTTTCACAGGAACAAGTGTTACTTTCCCTCCAGATTTTTTAGCTCTTGCCTCTGCTTGCCGGAGCACTGATATAGCAACCTGTTGCTGATCTTTGTTTGTTTTGTCATCTGTAAATTGCTTCACCTCAAATGCTCCTCTAGTAAAACCTCTAGCAACCTGACAAGTTGGCATTAGCATTCAGGATTTTTACGTTATTTGCAAAGATCAACCTCTGAGGTGCATTTACTCATAGTCTACAACAAAACTGGTAAACCTTTGTGGAAAAAAAAAATGAATTCAAAACCAGTGACTTTACACTTTGAGAAGTTCCATCCTGCATTCAATCAGTACGTTGTTTTTCCGCAGACAAATAAGCTATTCATTACACTTGCCAAAGTGTATTACAAATTGCATTGAAACCCCAAAACGGAACTCGATGAAGAAAGAGTTCTTTCATTCCACTGTGTCCTGGTTAATGTTAAGATATAGCTTGGCCATGGCCTCTTTTAACACCATAATTTATGAGATTTGATATCGTTGTATTGATCAGACATATATGTCCATCTCCTTCAAACAGTTCAATTTCATGAGGAAGTTGAAGATAGAAGGGCAACCCCATTTCCTAAATTAAGAGATGAAACCAGAGGCCCAATGCATGTTGTCTATTGTAAACAATGCTACAACTTAAGCAGAAACTCATTTTAATGCCAAGCAAATGGTCAGTGCAAAATTTTCAATAGTGTGTAGGAGCTACTGAAAGTTTTCAAAGTGCAGAATACCCACAGATCTCACTCTTGTGAAAGTTTCGGAAAAGGAATGTAAGAAAGTAATCCCTGATGGAGCATACCTTCAAAAGAATCCAAACTTTGAGGGAACTACTCAAGACTGCAAGCCTTGTCCTTTTTCCTGAAGTCAGGTAGTTACACATGTGATGGTCAACCCTCAATATAAATCTTGGCCAGGTCTTTGGGTTTTCATGGTCTGCCTTCTGGTCCATCGTTGCCTGGAGAAAAAAGTGATAACAGTGATAATAGCAATTATAAGAATGGCTTTTTGTAGGTCTTAAACCATGGTAGTCCCATGGTGCAACAAAGAGTTGCCACACCACACCCACAGAGCAATGGAGACTCGATAAGAAGAGTTTTATGTGATACTAAAAACTATACTTACAAGCGAACGACAAATTTCTTGTTCAATCTTAGAAAAGGAGGTTTCTAAGGCTTCAACTCTGCCAGTCGCATGACAGCAAGTGCATGGTTCACTGATCATAAATGTCACACTGGGTCGAACCTGTCCAACATAGTGCATTAACAGATGTAACTGTTAATATCAGTTGAACTAGGTCTAGCACTGAGCCAAGACATCATCACATCCAAATAAATTATAGCGAGCTCAATTATCTTTGACAAGATAGTTTCCATATCAGTTGAAGTGGAATTCCTCATAAATAAAGATTTTTCTGTATATTTATAATCTCAGAATTCTGCTCGATCTCAATAGGATGGAACAAGGCTCAGTTGTGTGTCTTTGATGCTGTTAACATGACTTAGAGAAGATAACCATATACAGTAGCAGGACATACCCTCTTTCTTGTTATTTCCATCAGTCCATGATTTGACAATTCAGAAACCTTCACTGTTGACCGGTCTCTCTCAACAGCTCTCTTCACTGCTTCATAAACTAGTCTCTTATTTGCTGCAAAGCATAGCCGGGAAAGAAAAAAAAAAGGAATAGGTATTCACTTTGCATGATAATAACAGGAAGTAAGATATTTCTCCTAAACTTCCCATAGAGGAAATTCGAATCCTTAAAGAAAGAGCAGATTGCAAATGTCTCACTTAAGCTCTTACAACAGCAACTCACACTAATCCTTATTATTGATGGCCCAAAAAATCTCCTATGTTGTAAATGCTATCGAACATAGTTCACAGCAAGCACAATGTTTCTTCTAAACTGTTCCTTTATTAAATATAATTGATTCACTCTAGTTGGAAAGAGCTTATCAAGAGGTCAACATGTAATCTATCAGCAGTATTTGCCCTTGCAAACTAATCTCATAAGCTCTGAAAAAGTTACCTGAGACCTTAGAGTAAGATTCAAGTTCAGTATGGAGGTCATTGGACAACTCTTTCCTTTATTGTGTGTTCCCAGGTGAACTGAAGTAGATGTTTTCAAGTGAACATTTGAATTAGATTAGTGCAAAAGCCCCGATCACTAGCTGAGCAAACCAGTAACAATCGGGTATTTCCTTGGTTTTGATTTCTATATCACGGTGGTAATATAGCAGAATTGGAAAAATAACAATTTTCTCTATTAAAAATAGACAAATATCTTAACTATCACAATCATCAACAACCGCAGAACTCCTATCTAACATGATGGAAGTGGTTTGTTTGCTCTTATAACAGCAGAAAGAAATGCAATATGGTTTGAAAATCACAAATTGATATTGCAGATTTCAAGATAATCCACAAATTTGATATCGCAGGTCTAACCCCTGCATCTATTACCCTGGATCCTAAGATATCTGACATGCAAGGAACCAGATTACATGGATTCAACTTACATTCATCTGCCATATCGATGAAGTCTACTACAATTATACCACCAATATCTCTCAGCCGTAACTCCCTTGCGATCTGAAATGCATAATTTCTGTTAAAATACTACTTATGCAAGGGTTTACTGAACATATTATAGACAGCATAATCAGATAGTTTATCCTAATAGAAAATCATCAAACTTTACCCAAAGTCTTTCAAATCACACATGCCCATGTATACAAAAAATGGTTCATTTTTCCTTTCGACCCCCTCCAGTGGCAAATGCGAAAAATTCACTTATCATGCTATGTTAGTTTTTTGACTGTGTTCGCATCACTGATTAAGCAATGGAAAAGATAGTCATTTCTAAGAATTGATTTTGGTAACCACTATGATAAACACAATTACCAGCAGAATTTCAAAACTAATTTGAATGGAATGGAAGAAACCCAAAAAAGTAGTAACAGATCTTTGCACTTTTAAATAGAGAGAAATCAACTGATAAAATTGAACCACAGAAAGAATTTCTGGATCCATAATCAATTATGCCAGTACAAGTATAAATGCCAACGAAGAAACTAACCTGTTTGTACCAAACACAAAGATTATTTATATAAAGTGGGGGTCATTTTCAGTGTCTAACATACTCGTTTTGCAGCTGCAAGGTTGACGTCTAGAATGGCTTTCTCTTGTGAAGTCCTTTGACGAAGCATTACATGTCCCCCATTCACATCAATTGAGACTAATGCCTCTGTTTGTTCAATCACTAGAGAACCTCCACTAGATAGTGGAACCCTGAAGAAAAGAGATGCAATAGAGATCAATAACATCGGAAAGAGATACAACGAAGCTCCATAGAAAAGGTAGGCCATGTAGATTTAAAACGCCATATATAGAGGATTAGCCATTTTAGGTGAGCGGATTTGAAATGGCTACAAATAGGTGGTGCTACCCACTTAACAGGATCATGATTTTTCAACTCATTACACATTTAGGCTTGTGGCAAAGATAACCATGAGAAACCCTAAGTCGAAGGTGAAGCTATTGAAGAATTAACAGAACCTAATTGACATGGGGTGGGAAAAGTATCCATGATGGTTTGGAACAATGGATTTACATTTTTTCCCTTCAAAAACATCATAAAGAAACGGCATTTAGTCTTTTTACAGTGTTCATTTGTCATTCTATAATTGTTTAGAGGTATCTTGGTCTTTTCATAATTTTTACTTGATTGCCTTTGAAAGAAAAAAAACAATTAACCATAGTCTAGAAGCTTTTTTACTATTTCACTTTTTTAAGCACAATGTAATGACTTTATTCCTTTTAAAATCAAAATTCTCAAAGCTTGACTACAATGGCTTATTCGTCATTTCACAATGGTTTTTTCGTAATACTTATTTCGTCCTAGAGGCAATGTGGTGTTTTAATAAATTAAAAAAAAAACCAAAAAAATTGTTGACACATGCGTCAATCGCTTGCCACATACGAGCGACGCATGTGGCTGACTCTTGTAGTCTAAACCATTGTTCCACCACGTCATTCGATTCGTTTCAATGTCCTCTTCCTCTTTAGATGACACGTGTAGTCAACGGATCTCTGGTTCAACGCCGACAACCTTTTCTTTTTTTCCTTCTTTTCTCTCTCAACTTAGAAATCCATGCTTAACCCTTTAAATTTGCAGATCAACCCTTCAAGTTTTTTTTTTTTGGATTTGGCCACTCCTTTTTTTATTCCTATTTGTTTTATTTTAACTAATTTCTAAAATTAGATTTTTTTTCAATTTCATTCTCCTTCAATTTTTTAGTTAGTCGAATTTATTCCTTATTTTTTTTATTGTTGTTTTTTTATTCAAGATAGTTTTTGAATTTGATTTTTTTTTTAATCTCACCCTTTATTTTTTTTTTCCATATTTGATACTCATTCTTTTTATTGCCTTTTTTATTTTTTTGCTTCAGTAAATTTTTTAGATTAAGATTTTTTATTTATTTCATCTTTCAATGTTAAATTGGTTGAAAATTCAACTTCTTAATTGAGCCCGGATCTATGATTTCACAGGTTGTGAATTTGAAAGATCAACTCAGGTTTAGAAAATTCAACTGGGATTGCTTGGTTGTTCATATTATTACGTTAGAGTTGCCTTTTTTTATATTATTAAATTAATTGAACTTATTAAACTCAATTGATCCTAGTCTCATATTTTTTTTACTTTTTTAGAAACCCTAGCATTGCTTGAACTTTTTTCTTTAGAAGTTCGACAAGATTTGGCCCGACACGCGACATTGTGCCAACCACGAATATAAGTTTGCTCGAGTCAATTTTTTTTTATCCTTTTTTTAAATTTAATTTTTTCCCGCTGAAGCCTTCAATATTTGGTTCATTATAATTGAGCTTCCTAATTTGTTTCAATATGGGTTCAATAGTTTTATCACGATCTCATACTCCAGATCATAGATTAATGGTTGGCCCGAGCTGATCTAATGTACCGTCATCTCAATATTTTTTGAAAAAAAATGTCATCCAATATATCAACATTTAAATATTTTAAATGCGTTTCAGCCGGTGTGAATCTAATTTTTGACTTCCTATTGTCTTTATATTTTTTTTAAGGTTGAAAAAAAAAGACTCGACTTACAACGTAGCATGAGTAAAAAAACTAGATATGTCTACGAGCCCTATTGGAACAAACATTACCATGAACCAGCCACAAAAGACATGTGACCACATAAGTGACATCAATGAATCCTCACCTTTTACTAAGGATATTATTGATCTCTTCTTCGATTTTGAATTCATCAAAAAGAGGAGTTCTTTTATCATACAACTCGACTCGTCCACAAAGATCAGGAGCAATTTCCTGGAGGTAGTTAGTAACCTGGGGAAAGAAAGCATACAAAAGTGACATTACATGTTTCAATGCAAAGAAGAAAAAGCTGTAACATGTATAATTAAATTTTCAGAAATTGGCTATATTATAGCATTCCAATAAGATAAAGATAGGAATGATAGTAACTTGATAAAGTACTTTTCCTTCGCAATTGAAGCAAACTGATTAATGTTACGTTTATCAATTAGATGCAAGAGAGTTTTAGCCAACTATAGCTGTTTGGAATTACTCCACTTCTTAAATTCTCCTAAATATAGCAGTTAGAGAATAGAATATGAAATTAAACGATGGACATATACCTATAAGCCCACAATTAATAAGAATCCTCCTTTGTTGAATATATTAGTAAAAGCATTTGTGTGCAGAGGCATGAGCAAGAGACTCATAGATTCCTAATTAGTAAGGAAATCGATGGCATACCTCATGATACGTCCTCGGAGAGTCCACCATCATTTTCCTAACCTGGAGATGAAGTATAATAAAGAATATAATCATTGTGTGAAGTCTTGACAGATAGTAAACCATCATATAGAAGAATACAGGTGCAGGAGTCGCAATAAGCAAGTAAATTACCTTTTCACTAAAATAATCCTGGACAACAGAGAGCGTTTGACCCATTGCCCTGTGCAGTACAACAGGAATGGCCCCCTCCACACCTTCATCTTCAGCAAGAGCAGCAGATTTTGCATGTTCCATTATACTTTTCCAAGTTGAAAGCAAACCTTCCAAGTCCTTCTGCAATTCCTCAAATGAATGACCGGCAGCAACAGTTCTTACAGTTAGACCAAAACCTGGTGGCTGCAAAGTTTTTGCTATAACTTTGAGGCGTGTACGCTCAACTCCAGAAACTTTTTTGGAAACCCCAATTCTATCGCAACGTGTGATCAATATCTTCAATGCAGGGAAAATAGTTCAGGCAAGCAAACAGTACAGTGAGTTCAAAATATGACAGATTTTTTTTTTTTTTTGGGGGGGTGAAATAAATAAAAGCACTTAATGATGAAAGGTGGAGAGTGAAATAAATAAAAGCACTTAATGACGAATAAATTTCATTGGGAGGGGGGGTGTTGTGCTAGGCAGAACATACCCAGAATCTGCTTCTTAGTTTTGGATAAGCAGTCACTGTTGGGCCTTTTGTACCCAATCCCTCCTTGACAACTTGAACAATTACTTTTGTGCCTTTACGAACTTGAGACCACTTGTTTTCACTAGTTAATGTATGCTTAGCATCCTTTATATCTTGATGAGATACTGGAGGATAGTTAGGTTCTTCTGTTTCAACTGTAGAACGGCTGACAGTGTCACCTTCCAAATGGTGCTCCCTTCCATCGAGGAACTGCTCAAAATCAGCATCCACTTCACCATAATCAACTATACTGCCATTAACATTTTCCTTAACTTCTGAAACATCAAAATCATCATCAACTTCATGCTCCTCGTGATCATCATGCAGAAATGGTGCCAAATCACTGTGAAAGACAAATTCTGAAACATCGTCAATGACTTCAACATCATGTGATGTGTGTTCATTTTCGTGGGCAGCAGGATGCTCTTCAAAGGCTTTGAGCACAGAACCATTGACCTCTCCTTTCTTTGTCCTCTGACAAAATGGAGGGAATATGAATGGTTCCCTGTTTTGCTTTATGTCCATAAGAGAAGGTCTTGAGCTCCCAATATTTACAAATGCACCACCCATGTGGGGGACAAGTTTTGTGACCACCCCTATATACACACTATCACAGAGCACGGTGTTTTTAACTGGTTCCAGAAGTAATTCAACCAATTTCTCATCTTCCAATACAGCTATCCTTTGCATTGTACATATTGAAGAACTAATCAGTATGACAGTAGAAACTGAATCATCTTTCAAATTCAGATTGCTCCCATTAGCAGACAACTTGTCTTTCACTTTTATACCCTGATCATTAACCTTGAATTTCTTAAGACCATCTTCCACAGTGTCACTATTTTTTGACACATCTTGTGTCAATTTGTCCTTAAAGACAACAGAGATAACAGGTGATTGGAGTAACCAGGGTTCCTCGAGAGGTTGGTCTCTTTCATGGAAAACTGAGTTTGGGCAATCATATGTTGCTGTTAGGTAATCCTCATCGTTGGTGCGAGATTTATTGTTGACTTTGAGATCATTCAGGAATGCCTTTGGCTCTTTGAAATCAATCTGAAGGTGTTTTGCAATCACATGTTCATCTGTCAAAGCACTGGAAGCATTTGAGTGTTCAGAAACATGTTAAGGAAGAATCTAGATACACTAGATTGCCAAGATATGGATATTACCTCTGGTTGGAGCACAATTTGAAGGTTCCAATGGTAGATATCTCTCCTCTATCCATGAACCCCATAAATAATCTGGAGACCTCTCAGTATTAAACTTAGTCCATGAATCCCTCACCATAATTTTTCTATCTTGTTTTACAGTCGCGGGTACTGACAAAGAAAATTCAGGTCCGGGTCTCCAAGTGACATTGCATGAAGGCCATGTTTTTTCTCTTACAAAATAATTATACTTGAAATTTACACCGCAAGGTACCTGCCGAGCACAAAATGGTGATTTAGGGTGATAAGAAGCGAGTGCAGAATTGAGAATTGATGAAGTATCTCGTACCAAACTCAAGTGAAAAAGTAAGGAGCATACTGTCAAGCCGAGCACAAAATGGATCGATATTTTTGTTTTCAGGATACTGTCAACAGTACACACGTATACCAAATTGTTTCAATCAAACTCAACCATAAAAAAGGAGTTAATATTTCTCACTACTATATATGTATGGAATCCACAATAAACACAAGGACAGACTCTTTTTAGTGCTTATAATAAACAAATCACACAACAGATAAACAAAATGAAAAATTTTAAGAGACTTGTTTTTCGTCCAACAAATAAATAAAATTTAGAATACTTGTACAATTAAAATGAACAATCAATAAAATAAATCTGATAATTAGTTATCTTATCTGGGATTTTAAAGAATTTTCATTTGTCAGCAAATGGGAACGTCCATTCCTCACATCATTATCTTTGATTCAAATTACCGTGACTTGAGCTTCCCACAAGTTTGGATGTGAAATGGGATGCATTAAGATAGCCATTTCCGGATCCCAACAGCCTAATACAACAGGATCCCCGGTAACGTAAAGAAGCTGACCAGGTGCCAAATCAGCTTCTACAGTCCAAACTAGCTCACATAATCCTTCTTGACAAACAGTATTATTTGAATAATTTCCTGAGAAAAATAAAAATCACATCAGCCATTCATTTTAACAAGTAGCAGAAAGGATTATGCCCAACAACAATGCCTATAATTGACACTGCATTCACAATAATTCATTGAAATTTGGAAATAAAAAAAATAATAACCTTTCTTTGCAGATATGGCATGGGCGGGTGGGGGAGGAGGAGGAGGATTCTGCGCGATTTTAAAGACAACATTTCTTCGAGACAAGCCATGCCTGCTTCAATTAAAGAGTAAAATGGAAGCTGGTTTTGAAAGTTCCTAAAAAATGAAAATTAATTAGAAGTAACTTACGGTGAAAAATGAAACAAGTGGCATGAGGGCGTGCGTGGGCGGTGGAGGTGGAGGTGGAGGTGGAGGGGTGGCCGAGCCTCCGAGGAGATGTCCATGATTACGATGAAGCTCTCCTCTTGTTTGGTTGCAGTTCAGTGGTGAAGCACAGGCTGTAGGGTTGAAGAAGAAGCAAAGAAGAAGAAGAAGAAGAAGGCATTGGGGCTGATAAGGTGGTTGTAATTTGGGAGTGGCGATTTGGGTTGTTTTGTCATTTAACAGGAAAACTTGAAATTGTGGTCTGCGGATGGATAGAAAATAGAATATAAAGGGATTTTGTGAATACAGAGGAAGGAAGCTGATGATGGTGATGATAAAATTAGCTTGGCGCCTTGTGTATCACACGTGTTACCATTGTGTACACGAGCGAGACTTTTTGTTTTTTCATCTAATTAAAAAATGCAGTGTTAAAATAGTTATGAACCCAATATAAGGGTTTAGGTCATGCTTGTTTACTACGGATTTGATAAGCAAAAAAAATTAATATAAAATTTTTTAAACTTTTTTAGTTATTAAACATTGAAACAATGATATAATATATTTACCAAACATATCCAATGAGTTAAATAACTTACTTTTTAATTTAGTTATATAATAAAAAAAATTAAAATTAAAATTAAAAAGAAATTCAACAAAATAAAACATTGAATGCTAAAATTAAACAAAAAAGAAAAAGGCAAAGCGAGGTTAAGTGTGTCTTGGAAACAAAATGAAAATAATTATTCATTAAACTTCAAAACATATTATATGAATAGAAATTGGGTAAGGTTTTATTTTTTGAATTGATATGGATATAAGATTTATTTATAATTTAATTTTTATAATTCCTTGAAATTATCTAAGTAGTTATCATAGTATGAAAATTAATTCAATAAAAAAATAATATGAAAATATATTAATCAGTGTGTGTGTGGATAATATTAGGTTTTATATTTTGTCATAGCTTTTCTTTGAGAAAAAAATAAACCTTGTTTAGCTATCTAATGAAATAAATAAAAAAATTGTTTTGAACCTCTTCATCTTTGAATATTTAAATTTTCTCTTATATGTCATTAATTGTTTTTTGATTAAAATGTCCCTCGAATCACAAAAAAAATTATTTTAAAAAAATAAAATTAAAATATAAGAAACTTAAAATACCTATAATATATATATATATATAAACTAAGCACAAATCAATGTATAACAGAAAAAAAAATCAAAAAAGGAAAGAAAAAAGAGAACAAGGAAACGAGCTTGGTCTGGGTGCTTAACATGCCTAAGCGCTTGAAACAAATCTCAACAGATGTGCTTGGATCATTTTTTTTTTTTATAAAGGGAGATGATTTATTGTCTACCCCGAATGTTTTTTGCTTTTAAAAAAATAGACGATGATTTGTTTAGTTTTTCAAATTTTGACCACCACTGTGATGGTTGAAAATTAAGTTTGATTTTATTTGGTCTAAGAACTCATTTTCACATAATAACCTTGCCTAATATACACCTTTAGAACCTCCAAAAACCCTATAAAATAGTTAAAAAATACAAAATCAAATCGGAAAATATTTTTTTCTCTTGACCCCAATTTGTTTTTCTATGCAAGATTAAGGTCTAAAATAATCATCATCAAACTCCCTTCATTGAATGAAACTCGTTAACACCTAGATCAATGATTTTCAAGGCCAAAATTGGTGTTAATCAATTATTTTCTGTCTTCAACGAGAATCCAACAACTTTTTCTCTCCTCTTTCATTTACAGAGATTAAAATGTAAAAGAAATAAATTTTTTTTGTCAAATTTGAAATTACAAAAATTATAGGGACTATAAAATTAGAAAAAGAAAAGTATGAGGATGAAAAAGAACTTTGTCCCCCTGATTTTACATTAGCCATGGTGTTTCTTCTTGTTTTACAATTTGGTTCCCTTTCTTTTTTGACAAATTAGGCATAGGTGGCTTCAATTAGAAAAAAAAAATGTTTCTCTCTCTTCAACCAAAGCTTGGTGACTTTATCTCTCCTCTCTCACATACAAGTAATAAAATATAAAAGAAATGAGTTTTTTGGATTAAATTTGAAATTACAAAAATTATAGACACTATATAAGGTAGGGAAAGAAAAGTATAAGGATGAAAAAGAACTTCCCCTTATTCTTTCCTTATTTGACAATTTGGTCCATTTTCATTGATTTTTTCTTCTCTTAACAATTTTTGATATTGAGCATAAAAAATAACATAAAATGCAACAATTGAAAAAGATTTTGGAGGATCAAATTGGAAAAAAACTTTTGATAAATTGCTACAATGTTTTAGCAAGGTATTTTTTAGTATATTTGGTAACTAAGTTTTTCATCCGTGTGTGATGTCACTAGGTCTTTTAAAAGAAATTAGTATATTGGTCCGCGCTCTGCAGCGGGTCAGTATTAATTTTTTAAAATATAAAAAAATATTAAGAATATAGAGAATGTTTTAAGCCTATTGGGTGTGACAGTCATGCCAGACCCAAACGACATGAATGTGGCGGCAATGCAAGACCCAAGAGCGTTGGGTATGGCGGCCATGGTAGACCCAAAAGACTTGGGTCTGGAAGTCATGCCACACTCAAGAGACTTGGATCTAGCGGCCATGGTCTGGACCCATGCCTGGGTCTGGCACAAAAAAAAATAGCTTTGCATATACGGGTATCTTTGTATTTTTACACTGTTTTTTTATATATATAATTTTCTATAATCATGAGGGGCATTCATGTTTACTTGGGTCTAGCAACAATGTCAAACCCACGTTACATGCCAGACCCAAGACTCTTGGGTCTGGGGTGGTTTTATTGAAAATAAAAAAATATTATATTAATAAAAAAAACATGAACACTTGATAATCTAATGATCCAAGGTTTGACGATTATGATAAAAGATTTTGTCAACCCAATAAAGCTACTTTATAAGAATAAGTTCTCAAATAGGATTAGTAAAAACTTTCTTAGCTATTTTTCAAACCGGAAAGTTTTGAAAACATTAAAGTGGGTGTTTTAAAATTTAAAACTATAATGACCAAAAGGAGATAATCGAAGAAAATAAAAGGATGGAGAGGTAATTGGGTCAAGCGTACGGGGTGCCAGACCCTAGGCGCTTGGATCTCCTAGAGCCGAGGACCTTGGGTCTGGTAATGGTGTCAGACCCAAGTGGCTTGGGTCTAGCAACCACGCCAGACCCAAGATACTTGGAACTGGAAACTAGGGGTGAGCAAAAAAACTGATAAACCGAGAAAACCGGAAAAAAATTAACCAAAAAAACTGAACCGAAAAAAAAAACCGAATTAACCGATTAAAAATCACAAAAAAATTCCGGTTCAGTTCGGTTTCGGTTTCTAAAGTCAGAAACCGATTGAACCGAACCGAACCGAACCGGTTCAACTAGCCAACACTTAAAAAAAAAACGTAAGTATAAATACAACACTTTCTAACCCTAAAATCACTTTTAGCCATCAGCCGCCCCTTCCCTCCCTTCAGCCCCCCTTCCCCTTCTCTGCATATCCCTCCCTCCCTTTAGCCCCCCCTTCCCCTTCTCTGCCTTTAGCCCCCCTTCCTCTTCTCTGCGTATCCCCCTTCTCTGCATATCCTTCCCTCCCTTTAGCCCCCTTCTCTGCATGTCCCTTTTAGCCCTCTCTTCTCCGCATATCCCTCCCTCTTCACTGCATATCCCTCTCCCTTCCCTTTACTCTCATTTGCTTTGATTTTTCTCCCCTCCCTTTACTCTTTGTAAACCTAAAATTATAGGCTTTATGGGGTGCATGCATGATGTGGGTAAGTGCCAAGTTGTGGATTTTTTTTCTTTTCATTCCCCCCTTTTTTTCCCCTGTTATCTTCTGCTGGCTTGTGTGGTTGCTGGTTTGGACAATTTTTTCATACAAGTTTCAGCAAACAAACATGACATTTTTTCTTTATTATGTGTAGCAGAAGCTTTGGATTTGGAGGCTCTTGTTTTAATTGTAGGCGCAGAGCATCAAAATGCCCAAACAAGGAAGATTTTTAGTTGCCTTCTTCGACGTAGGGATTGGGGATTTTTTTGGACTGTGAACAAGTTGGAATAATTTCGGTTTGAACCGGTTTGGAAGGGAAAAAAACCGAACCGAACCGAACCCAAATTAATTGGTTTGAACCGGTTTTCGGTTCGGTTTGGTTCAAAAAATTATAAAAAAAATAAATCGGTTTGGTTATTTATTTTGGTTCAAAACCGGACCGAACCGGAAATGCTCAGCCCTAGTGGTGGAATGGTTGCCTTAAAATTCACTAGTAGATTAGGGGTCCAAGTTCCCCCTTCCATAAATATATATTATAGTTATTAAATCCACCCCAAGCAAAATTTAGGTCATAATCAATCGGATTAATTATAATTAATTAAAAAAATCAAAACAATATTATTTTTAAAATAAATTTAAAAACAAATTTATAAATTTAATGAGTTTTTTGTTGGATTGTAAGTCAACTCTCCTGTTTTTTGTAAAAAATGAATTTCAAATGGATCATCAAGCCTTGCAGTTTAACGAGGGACGTTTGGGAACACGGTATAGCCTGTGTTCCCAAAAATTTTAAATATTTTTTACTTAAAATTAATTTTTTTTAGTGTATTTTGATTGTTTTGATACGCTGATATCAAAATTAATTTTTTAAAAAAATATTATTTTAATACATTTCTGAGTAAAAAACACTTTAAAAAACAACCATAATCATACTCTGAAATACAATAACCACAATACACACACCTTCTCCTCATAATTGTCACTAGAGAGAACTACAAATGTCATTTCACTTGTATGTTGCATCAAGATGACTATAGATGCATTTATTTAGAAGCCTAGCAGTCAGAAAAATAACTCTAAAATTATATATGAAAAATTAAAAAAAACTTAACATTAATTCATCTAAAAGACAGTTTGAGTTCCTCGTTGTTGAATAAAAAATCTTATTTATGATTCTAGAAAATATATCGCCACTCTAATCAGGGCGGAGGGAGGGGGGGTTAGTAGGGGACCAGCCCCGTTAGTTTTTTTCCCCTACCTCCTAGCTATTTGAATAATTAGAACTTCTGGCCCTCTTTAGATTTTTTTGTCTAATTTGGTCCCCAAACAAAATTTTCTGACTCCATCCCTGATTTTAATTCAGCTAATTAGGGAGTCTTAAGGATGCTTAATTAACATGATAAAAGGGACAAAACTATAAGAGAAAAT